>Ga0123355_10007270_pt1 | contig 16562 bp, 15 predicted proteins | sample TergutEmb28metaG_3_FD_89872 | JGI IMG/M metagenome (GOLD analysis project Ga0123355, IMG submission 89872) | Embiratermes neotenicus P1 segment gut microbial communities from Petit-Saut dam, French Guiana - Emb289 P1 | ecosystem: Host-associated > Arthropoda: Insects > Digestive system > Gut ...
TCTTTCACATCGTCATCACCATCATCGCTGACCTTCAGTCCATAAACTTCTTTAAATCCGGCGTTTATCACAGTCTTGCCTTTGGCTATGAACTTATGGCCGGCAAGGTCTGCACTAACATTTATCGCGTCATATTCAAACGGCGGCATAAGGCATGCCAAAAAGCGCTTTATAATAAGCTGATATATCTTCATCTCTCTGTCCGTAAGATTAGATGGCTCCACTGCTTCCTCCGTGGGGATTATTGCATGGTGGTCACTCACTTTGCTATTATCCACGAAAGTCGTGTTCACCTTAACACCTGCGCCCAAAATATCTGAAGCGAACTTCTTAAACGGGCCGAATCTTATCGCTTTAAGCCTGTCCTTAATTGTAGGCACGATGTCCGTTGATAAGAACATAGAGTCAGTCCTTGGATAAGTCAGAACTTTGTGCCGCTCATACAAAGCTTGTGCAAGGTCAAGAGTGTCTTTTGGCGAGAAATTATATAGTCTGTTAGCATCGCGCTGTAATAGCGTCAAGTCATATAGCCCGCGCTCCACCTCTTTGCTGCGCTTTTTCTGAACTTCTACAATCTTAGCAGACTTGCCTTTGATATCCGCAAGAATTTTATCAGCCTCGGACTTATCAAAAATTCTATGCGAGCTGCTTTTTTTGTCCTGCCATATAAAATCTGCACCTCCGGCACTAATCTTAATGGTATAAAAGTCCTTCGGCTTAAACGCGCGCACCTCGTCTTCTTTTTTAGCAACCATAGCAAGAGTTGGAGTTTGCACGCGCCCACAGGATAGCTGAGCATTATGCTTAGTTGTCAGCGCACGGGTAGCGTTAATGCCTACAAGCCAGTCAGACTGAGCTCTGGCAAGTGCAGAATGATAAAGCGGCACGTATGCCTTGCCATCCTTCAAGCTCTTAAAGCCATCCAAAATAGCCTTATCCGTAACCGAGGAAATCCAAAGCCTCTTAATCGGCTTCTTATTCCCGGCAAGCTCAAGTATAAGCCGCGCCACAAGCTCGCCCTCGCGCCCCGCGTCTGTCGCGATTATTATATCTTTCACGTCTTTTCTGTGAATCAAGTCTTTTATGGCCTTGTATTGGTGCGCGGTTTTAGGCATGACCATGAACTCAGCCTTTTTAGGCACAATCGGTAGATGGTCAAGCTCCCAAGACTTATATCTTTTATCATATCCCTCTGGGTCTTTCAAGCTCACAAGATGCCCCATAGCCCAGGTTATGACATAGGCGCCGCCCTCCAAGCAGCCCCTACCCTTGGCATTGCATCTCAAAACTCTTGCCATATCGCGTGCCACAGAAGGTTTTTCAGCGATAACTAAAGATTTCATATCTATCTCCTTAAATTTGATTGAATAATTGAATTATGGCTATATTATACCAGATTTCTTTGCTATAATATAATTGGTTGGCTTAACTCGACTTTGCTTTGCACAGTCTCGTTGCACCTAGTGATGATTCTGACTCGACTTTCCTACAGAAAGTCTCGCTGCACAGTCAGGGAAGAAACGTTACACGTTTCTTCTTATGTGCATATTATACCAGATTTCTTTGCTATAATATAATTGGTTGGTTTAACTCGACTTTGCTTTGCACAGTCTCGTTGCACCTAGTGATGATTCTGACTCGACTTTCTTACAGAAAGTCTCGTTGCACAGTCAGGGAAGAAACGTTACACGTTTCTTTCTATGTGCATATTATACCAGATTTTTTTGCTATAATATATCCATTGAATAAATAAATATTTCAGGTGGCTACAATGTGAGAGGAGGCCCATAATAATGACCAGTGAAAACATCATCTTTGCCGCAGTCTGTGGATTATGTGCCTTGATTTTTGGAGCGATCGCATTATGGGCATCCAAGCGACAAACTCCCATGCATTTTTGGTCAGGTACCGTCGTACGCCCGGAAGAAATAACTGACATTACTTCCTACAATAGAGAAAATGCAATTATGTGGGCAATTTACGCCGTCAGCATGGTTGTGGCGGGCATTGTGTCGCTCTTCAGTGTACTGGCGGGAGCTGCGTTATTAGTTGTAATATGCACTTGGGGAGTGATTATTTTAATCAACACATATAAACGAATTCATAGCAAATATAAGCAATGATGGGAGGTATCACCATGCTAGACATAGCAATCATAGGTGCAGGCCCGGCCGGGCTCTCGGCGGCAATTAATGCATACGCCCGAGGGCGCAGCGCTGTAGTATTCGGCAGAGGCAGGTCAACCAGCTTCATATACAAAGCAGAGCGAATTGACAATGTTCTGGGGCTTCCCGGTCTTTCCGGAAGTGAAATGATCGATAAGTTTTACTCCCACGCAGAAAGCCTTGGCGTAGAAATCAAAGAAGGCCGCGTGATGCAGATAATGCCAATGGGCGACCATTTCGCTATCAACTTCGAAAATGAAATAGAAAGCGCAAAAGCAATAATTTTAGCGACAGGCATCGTAAAAGGTGATACAATAGAAGGCGAAGAGGAATTTCTTGGCAAAGGCGTAAGCTATTGCGCAACTTGTGACGGAATGCTTTACCGCGGCAAAAACGTGGCCATAGTCGGAGACTCGCACGAAGCTGAGGCTGACGCCGAATTCCTTTCGAAAATCGCAGCTAAAGTCCATGTTGTAAAATCAAAGCCTATCCGAGTCATGGGCGGCGATTTTGTAAGCGGTCTTGAAACGAAAGAAGGCCATATTGCTTGCGACGGCGTGTTTTTTGATAAAGAGACTTTGCCTTTTGACAGTCTATTGGCAGGCCTTGAGCTGACAGATAATGGCACAGTATTGGTCGACCGCTTACAGCAAACAAGCATCCCCGGCGTGTTCGCAGCAGGTGATTGCACAGGCTGGCCATACCAATTGCCAAAAGCCGTGGGCGAAGGACTTGTAGCTGCACAACAGGCTGATAGATATATACGCTCGCTATAGGAATATAAAATGACTTCTTTCATGATAAAGATCATCGCTCTCCTGAGCATGATACTAGACCATATAGGGTTTGTATTTACCGCCCCGGCAATAGGGCACAGCGCATCGCCTATCATGCACTTGCTGCGCCATATAGGACGTATAGCTTTTCCGCTGTATGCTTTTTTAATAGGCGAAGGGTGCAGGCATACAAAGAATATAAACAAATATCTTGCGAGGTTACTCATTTTCGCGATTATTTCAGAAATTCCATTCGATTTTCTACGCGCCAGAGCACTGGGAAGATATATAGGAAGCTTTGCAGATATTTTTGACTTCTCAGCACAGAATATATTTTTCACCTTATTCTTGGGAGCGTTGAGCATAGCCATATATTTGCACTTGGATAGAGAAAAGGGCAAAACATTTGCGCTCATCGCAGGTTTTTTTGTTACTATGCTTTGTGCTTATGCCGCCGAGCTGATTAACAGCGATTTTGGCTCCGCGGGCGTAATACTGATTGCTGCTCCGTTTATGCTTTCTGATTGCTGCCCTCAGGGAAGTGCTCAGAAGCTCACGAGGGTATTGGTAATGGCCATTTGTCTATTACATCTATATGGCATAGACAGTAGATTTCTGCCGGCGGCACTCATCAGCATGGTATTTATATTACTTTACAACGGAAACAAAGGGAGGCCTGTTAGGTGGGGATTTTACCTGGCCTACCCTATACATATGATAGTTTTGGTCATAGCGTATGACCTATTTCGAATGATATTTTAGAATATCAATACATACGAACTTGAACTTAGTAAGCCATGAACAATCCCATTACGCCTGGATTGCTTCAAATTCATTAAAGTATAGTGAGTTAACTTCAAAATGCTCACACAAGGTGTGAAGCATTTTGAAGTTACGCGAACGGCTCCGCGGCGGAGAGATTGCGTAGCAATCTCTCCGGTTTAACTTGTAAAAAAGTACAAGTTAAACCAGTATACATCGTCCATGTATCGCGCTCGTACTTCGCTTTAGTACTGCGCTCACACGCTCCTCGTCCTTTAAAGAATTTGTGGCAATTCAGTATTAAGCAGGTTATTCAGCACTTACCTTACAGGAGGAAGCTCACAATGAACATAAGAAAAGAAGTCAATTGGGAATTACTGTTTTGGGTCGGACTTGGTATCATAATGCTCCTCAGGGTATTTTATTTCGGGTTCAATTATTTCAATTATCTTGACGATAATAATACGTACGGGATTTTTTACAGGCGCAATGCAGATATCTGGAACGATATAATCTTATGGTATGGACTATATACATTCCGACCCATAGCCTTTTTCGCGGACGCATATATAACCCAATGGTTTTGGCCGCGCATGGAGCTTGTTCTTTTATTCTATACAGTGATGAATTTCGTGACGCTCGTGCTGTTTAGAGAAACTCTCAAAAAATCCGGCATAAGCTTTGGCGTAGCCGGGCTTATAGTCTGCGCTCTGGTTCCTCTCAATATCGAGGCGGTCTACTGGATTGGCGCATCCACCAGGTTTGTACCGGGTATGTTTTTCTCTGTTCTGTCATGCTATGCACTGATCAAATTCCTCGACGCGAACTATCACCGTAAAAACTGGCTGTTTTTCCTGTACTTCTTTTTTAATATTATATCCACTGGCTTTTATGAGCAGATAATTGTGTTCAACTTTGTTTTCACGCTGTTTATTATTGCAAGACATTACGAAAAATTAGAGTACGATAAAATAAAGGTCATTGCAACGCCATTCATAAGCCTATTTGCCATCGCTGCCTACTATCTGGCGTTTTGGAACCACGGCAAAGTGGCTTCCCGCGGGGCCATGGTTTCAGACGGGATTATATCGCATTTCGTGCGCGCCGGAGGCAATATTTGGCGCCTTTTAACCACTCGTAATCTTGATATGATCCACACCGGATTCTTTAGTTTTTTTGAGATAGAGATAAATATACTGCAAGTCATCGTGCTGTTACTGGCAATAGCGTTTGCCATAATTTGTGCACTCAAAATGTTTAGTGACGAGCCTGCCGAGAACGCACTCATCATCAAGATTTTGGCCGGCCTGGTTCTAATAGCTGCGCCATTTGCGCCATTTTTTCTACTTGAGAATAATTTCTTGGCCTTCAGAAACGTTTACCCCTCAATTTTCGGCATAGCCATGGTCATTGACGCACTTGCGGAAGTTATCTCAAAGCCGCGCGTAGGCCGGATAGCTGCCGGAGCCCTGACGGGCATTGTCTGTGTGGTGTTTTTCGCCGCCGGTATAACTGAGATCAATAATTACAGACTAATCGAAATAGACGACCATATAATCGCCAAAAACTTCTTGGAAGCCTTCGCCGAAACCGGCTACAGCGACCAAACCCAAGTAGTCGTCCTGAACAGCAGATTCCTATTCACTGAAACCTCACGCGAAGGCTTCGAAAACATTTCCTCCAGCGATTGGGCGTTTCTGGGCAAGCTTAACGCTCATTCGGAAGAGTTCTATTTCAGGGCTGTGTTCCCTGTGGTATCCGGCTGGAGCGTGCCTCAAGAATTGCTAACGGATGACACGCTTATTTTTGGCATGGATTGCGACATGAACGTATTCCGCCTCCAACGAGGCGCCACAACCCAACAGGTAGTATTTGACGAGCGCGGCATACCGTTCGGACTTCTTATGTCGTATGGTGAACAGTATATCTTTGAGCTGTTTGCTCCTTGAATGTAATAAATCAAGCCCGAGTTTCGGGCTGTGTATCACATCTATGGAGGCTCATATGAACTTCATCTTTGATATAGGAAATGTCCTAGTAACATACAATCCAAAGGCCTATCTTGAAGAACTGTTCCCAAACAGCTCCGTGATTGAAAAACTAGGCAAAATAGTTTTTCTCGGTAGTGAGTGGGAGAATATGGATAATGGCAATATGACACATTTGGAAGCGCTTGCTTCTTTTTGTGCTCGCGCACCCGAACTTGAACCTGAAATTTGCCATACTATGGAAAATATATTCAGACTGTTTTCTCCTATCAACGAAACAGTCTGCCTGCTTCCTGAAATAAAAAAAGCAGGTCATAGTCTGTATCTGCTCTCTAATATACACGCTGAAGTCAGAGATTATCTTCTGAGTGAATATGAGTTCTTTAGAGTGTTTGAGGGCGGTGCTTTTTCATGCGATATTCATAGACAAAAGCCCGACCCCGGAATCTACAAACACCTGCTCGAAAAATATTCTCTCAATCCAAATGAATGCATATTCTTTGACGATATAGAAGAAAACGTAATCGCGGCACAGAATGAAGGCATAATGGGTGTTCACTTTACCGGCGCTCAATGTATTGTTCCGCTTCTTACTTGATATTCTTGTTGTAATTAACAACTAGCTTTGGTAAAATTAGGATATACGATTAAAGTGCTAATGCCACTCTGATCGGACTCACCTTAAGGAGGGATGGAAGTGGAAAATTTTGAGCAAATGAAAGCACAGTTGCAGCAGGCGCTTAAAAAAGCAGACGTGGATTACTGTGAAGTGCGATTTGAAGACAGCCGGGAGCTGGTAATCCAATTTCAGGGTAAGGTCTTAGAAAATGTGCGCAACACAGGACTCTACGGCGGCAACGTGCGAGCTCTGCACAAAGGTGGATGGGGCTTTGCTAATTTCAATGGCCTCGAAGACCTGGACGCTAGCCTCGCGCTGGCATGTGACCAAGCAAAAGCTGCCGGTGAAGTGGTTAACGAAGTAAGCAAGCTGGCCGCTGTTCCTGTAATTACAGAAGATGCTTGCCCGCATTGGACATTGCATCCTGAAGCCGTATCTCTGGATGAGAAGATTCGCATTCTTGAGCACTATCACAAACTGATGCTTTCTTTCGAAAACATCCCTGCAGCAGGGATACAGTATCAGGAGCGTTGTACAACATTGTGGTTTGCAAACTCTGAGGGCACTGTCGTGCGCCAAGAAAAGCTGGATTTTGCAGGCGGATTTATTGCCAATGGGCGCAAAGGCAGCGTATCAGTTTCGCAAAGCGTTGGAATAGGCTCATCTTTAGGCATAGACCAACTTTTAGGTCAGGATGAAGCTATCAAAGAAATGTGCTTGAGAACACAAAAACTCTTAGATGCACCGACAATAAAAGCAGGTGTTTACCCTGTTGTATGCGACCCCGCTCATACAGGCCTTTTTGTGCATGAAGCTTTCGGCCATCTAAGCGAGGCGGATTCCTTGTACAAAAACGAAGGCTTCCTAAAAGCCATGTCACTCGGACGCGAGCTCGGTCTGCCTATTTTGAATATCTACGACACAGGCGACGGGTTCCATAATCGTGGCGGACTTCTCTATGACGATGAAGGCGTTAAATGTCAACGAGCCGACCTTGTTAATGAAGGTAAACTCGTAGGGCGCCTGCATAGCCGCTGGAGCGCTGCTAAACTTGAAGCAGAAGGCGCGGTTCCTACCGGCAGCGCGCGTGCAATGACTTTTGTTTTCCCGCCTATCGTTCGTATGCGCAATACTAATATCGCCCCCGGCGAAAGCACTTTTGAAGATATGATTAAGGATGTCGAGCTTGGAGTTTATGCCGTCGGTTCCGGCGGAGGGCAAACGAATGGCGAGATGTTCAACTTTGGCTCGAGCTATGGCGTTATGATTCGAAACGGAAAGTTAGCTGAATTGGTGCGCGACGTACGCCTGATGGGTAATGTGTTTACCACTATGGCAAACATCGACATGATTGGCAATGACTCGGCAGGCAGAAACGGCCCCGGCGGATGTGGCAAGGGCGCACAAATGCCTCTGCCTACCAGCGGAGACTGTCCTCATATCCGTATCCAGAATGTAATAGTGGGAGGCGTTAAATAATGAGCTTAAATGAGTATTTGCCTCAAGGGGCCAGCTATGAAATGCGCGTCGAGCGCACAAAGACAAAAAGCGTCCTGTTTTCCGGCAACCAATTTGAAAGCATTAGTAGTGCCGATCAAGTATCTCAAACAGTACGCCTTCTGCAAGATGGCAAGTTGAGCACAGCTTCAAGCTCCAAGCCAAACAGCGGTCCGGAGCTTATCAAGCAAGCCGCCGCCACTGTTCGCTACGGTTCACCTCACGATGTTCCGTTTGCGGAAAAAACAGATGTCCCTTCTTTAAACCTTGAAGATACATCCGGCATGTCCAATAAAGAAATGATAGATGCAATGGCTGGTCTAATGGATGATTTACGCAGCCTGGACGACCGCTTAACTGCGTCTGCGCAGCTAAACTCCACCGTAAGAGAAGTATCTTTGCAAACCAGTAACGGATTTGACAGCAGTTATCGCAAGTCAGTCTGGTCCTACGGCGGCTCTATCAATCTCACTCAAGGTGATGACAGACTGGGCCTCTACGAAATGAAGTCAGCCATGGGGCCAAGCCTTGACCTTAAAAGCATAAAAAATGTTATCGCACAAAAACTTGAGTATGCTAAAAACGTCGTGCCATTCAAAGCAGGCGCATATCCTGTGATATTCACGCCAGATGAAGTCAGCTTTCTTGTAAATCCAATAGTCGCATCACTTAACGGCATGGCTGTATACCGCCAAGTGTCACCCTGGAGCGATAAATTAGGACAGGAGCTGCTTGATCCGCGCATTACACTTATCGATGACGCGTCATTGGATAATGAGCACACTTCCGTACCATTTGACCTTGAAGGCACACCTACCAGGCGTAATGTTTTAGTGCAAAACGGCCGTATAAACGACCTTCTTTTGAACCGCAAGGTAGCGGCTCTTCTGGGTAAAGAAAGCAGTGGTAATGCCATGGCGGCAGGCCCCGGTCCAATACACTTGAGACTTAACGCAGGCAGTAAACCTCTGGAGGAGCTTATCCGATCTATCGACTACGGTCTTTTAATCGATGGCACCATGGGAGCATGGGCAGGTAATCCTTACAGCGGCCTCGTCAGCGGCACCATCTCCATGGGTCTCTTGATTGAAAAAGGTCAAATTGTTGGACGCGTGAAAGACTGCATGTATACAATAAACGCCTTTGAGCATTTACATAAGCATCTTATCGATTGCTCAGTAGAAACGGATGCTGCAGGCGGCGGCAGCCCAATGGGTGGCGGCGCAACAGCGCTTTATCCGAACATTATGTTGGACGAAGTGGTTATATCCACGAAATAGTTTATCTATAGTCTGAGAGCACAGGGGAAACATTTATGTTTCTCTGTGCTCTTTTTATACAAATAGCCTTTACCCTCATACCCTATCTTTCTTCTCAATGAGCGTCTTTAGCTTTTCGTTCTCTTCTTTCAACTTTTGAGCATGCATGGTCATGAATTGAAGCTTCCTGTCATAATCACTATTTACAAGCTCAGGCGGCATGGCCTTCTCGTCTTGCATGGGCGGCTCAGCAGACCTCATAATGGGATAGAATGTTGGCAAAACATCCGGCAAAATTTGCACATCCCAAGGCCTTGCACTATCAACATAAATATTTCGCAAGCCATCCCCGGATACAATGTATGAAGCTACCACAGGTCTTTTGCAAAACTTTTGTGTATAAACCTCAGCACTTCCCATTAGTTTTGCAGCTTTGGGTGTAGCTTCATGAGGCGAGTTGCTCTCCTCTGCCTTTGCAATATATAAATTCTCCCCAAAAAGCCAGTGCGCCCAAATTTCCCTATTTATTTCAGAAATCATAGGCTTTTCAATGCGCATGCCTTCCCATAAAATTATTGGCTCTGAAAATTTTTCGGACACTTTCCTTCTGTATAGTAACCTCTGTGAAAACAGATTCGCAATTACATAGACCACATAAACGCCGCTCTGAAGAGTAAGAAAACTACAGTCCAGCACGATCTCACCGGGCCTAGATATAGGTATAAACTCGCAAGTTTGTGTCGGAGAAATTTCTTTATACCCAATGACATTATTTTCTGAGCTATAAAATACAAGCCCATGCCCCTTGTTTATAAGCTGCAATTCAAAAGCCCCATCGTGCCCGGGCAAGGCAGGAGCTGTTGCAATTTCTTCAGGCTCTCCCCATCCGCCTTCCTCAGCGCTCTGCATAATAAGTTTAAACTTGCTGCCATCAGCCGGGACATTATAAACCAAACTCCCGCTTTGTAATTGCTGTACTCGCATATTATATTTGTTCGATGACTGACCCGATAGAACCGTGCGCTGTGAAAGCCGCGTACCATTATATGAAATTCGCACAATATCGCTCTCGCGACTCTGTGCAAAAATACATAAGCTGCCAGAGTCATCGAATTCTGCTGTAAAGCTTGGCAACGCCTCTTCAAGCAGAAGCTGTGCATCACCCCAACTTCCATTCTCAAAGAATCTAGCCATGATCCCTTTTTTGTCCGAATATATCGAAACTAAGCCTTCATCTCTAAGCCGCGCTACGTAATAAGTCCCCAATTTTACCACCCCATATAATTATATTGTACGGATGAGGTAAATATTGCAACAAAAAAAGCCGGCAAATCCTTCTGCCGGCTTAACACTTATAATTTCTGGCGCCCCTCTTAGCCTTATCCAATATACTTTTTCATATTTTTAAGCGCACTTTTTTCAAGACGAGAAACCTGGGCTTGACTAATACCTATCTCTTCCGCCACTTCCATTTGTGTTTTACCTTCGAAAAACCTCAGGTTCAAAATATGCTTCTCTCTTTCGCCTAGTCTTTTCATGGCCTCTGAAAGTGACAAATTCTCAATCCAGCTGGTATCTGTGTTCTTGTTATCTTTTACCTGGTCCATTACATAAATTGCGTCGCCGCTATCATGGTAAACCGGCTCAAACAGTGATATTGGATCCTGTATAGCATCAAGCGCAAAAAGAACGTCTTCTTTAGGCATTTCAAGTTCTTTGGCAATCTCTTCGATTGTTGGCTCTTTGGAGTTCGCATTAATCAGGCGTTCCTTTACTTGCAGAGCTTTATATGCAGTATCACGTAGAGAGCGGCTTACTCTGATCGAATTATTATCCCTGAGATAGCGGCGAATTTCTCCTATAATCATCGGCACAGCATATGTCGAAAATTGGACTCCCTGGGTTACATCAAAGTTGTCTATTGCCTTGATAAGCCCTATGCATCCAACCTGGAATATATCATCCACATACTCACCGCGATTATTAAAACGTTGGATTATGCTTAAAACAAGGCGGAGGTTGCCGAAGATATATTCACTCCGGGCTTCTTCGTCGCCTTCCAATATTCTTTCAAAAAGAGCCTTTTTTTCATCGCTTTTCAGCACAGGGATTTTAGCAGTGTTAACCCCGCAAATTTCAACTTTATTATTAAGCATAAAACCCCCGGAAAATTCGTCATCGTACAAATTATGGTCTCTTCATTAAGTTGAATAATTGTAACTATAATTTTTTCCGGCTGGATTGAATTTATACTTGGAAAAATTGTGTAATATATGCTATTATTATGAGAGTAATGGAAATACGAAGGGAAAACCTCTTATGAGCGAAACTTTAAAAAAATATTGTATGTCCGGAGGCTGAACAAGCAAATTAGGGCCGGAGGCCCTATCGAACGTGCTTTCTGGGCTGCCTAAGGCATTTGACGCTAATCTGCTAATCGGTTATGACAGCTCTGATGATGCTGCAGTTTACAAACTTACAGATGATCTGGCCGTCGTAATGACATTGGATTTTTTTACCCCTATGGTAGAAGATCCGTATGCATTTGGAAAAATCGCCGCGGCAAACGCGCTGAGCGATGTGTACGCTATGGGCGGTGAGGTAAAGTCCGCACTCAATATCGTATCATTCCCTGAAAAAGAGATGGACATGCATATTTTGAAAGAGATTCTGAGAGGCGGTGCCGAGAAAGTTCATGAAGCCGGGGGCGTGCTCTCAGGAGGCCATTCGATAGGCGACACACAGCCTATATATGGGCTCTCTGTCATGGGCACTGTGCACCCTGATAAAATTCTGCCTAATAATGGCTGTAAAATAGGCGATAAAATTATATTGACGAAGCCATTAGGTGTAGGCATTATCTTGGCGGCGTACAGACTTTCTTCCGTTCCTGATGAAACTTATCAAGCTGCTATCAAAAGCATGGAAACATTGAACAAATATGCGGCAGACGTGATGAAAAATTATTCCGTAAACGCCTGCACAGATGTAACAGGCTTTGGGCTTTTAGGGCATTTGGGCGAGATGGTGGAAAACGGCATAAGCGCTGTTATAAACGCGTCACAGATTCCGATCATAAAAGGCGCTGATGATTTAGCCAGGGAGTTCTATATAACCGGTTCAGCCCAGAAAAACGCTAATTTCATGAAGGAAAGAGTGCTCATGGATGGCGTAGATTTTGCGCTTAAAGAAGTACTATGCGACCCTCAAACCTCAGGTGGGCTTTTGATAAGTGTTCCCGGCGATGAGGCCGATGCGCTTATAGCTGACTTGAAAGGCAATGGGGTCCCTTCTCATGAAATAGGTGAAATTTTGCCCTACACAGGATTTGACATTGAGGTGAAAAATGACTGAGATTAATTGTATAGGTGAGGCATGTCCCATACCCGTAATAAAAACGAAAAAAGCACTGGAAAGCATGACGGGCACAGAGCTTGTAATTATTGTGGACAATGAAATCGCCGCACAGAACCTGGAGAAATTGGCCAAAGAAAAGGGTTGTATATATAGCGTCGCTAAGAACTCTGATTGCTCATTTCAGGTTGTCTTGAAAAAAAATGGGTTAGGCGAACATAAAAATCACATTGGAATTGGCATAAATGAGCCCGCGGAGTGCAAAATAGAAATAAATGGACAAGCCAAGGCCCCAAGCATAGTTGCCATCTCATCCGATAAAATGGGTGACGGTGACATAGAACTGGGACAAGCTTTGATAAAGGGGTTCATATACGCGCTTTGCGAGCATGAGAGAGCTCTCCAGACCGTGATTTTTTACAACAAGGGTGCTTATCTCACCGGAGCAGACTCTGGTTGCTTAGAAGACCTTGAAAAACTAAAAGCAAAAGGCGTTGAAATTCTAACTTGCGGTGCATGTATTGATTTTTATGGCCTGACGCTGGGTGTAGGCGAGGTTACCAATATGTACGAGATACTCGAGAGGCTTTTAGTGGCGGACAAAATAATACGACCGTAAGTAAGCGCTGAGCAGCCTCATTACGACTGGATTGCTTTAAATTCATTAAAGTGCTTCGTCGCGTGTATCGCGCTCGTACATCGCTTTAGATAGAGTCAACACTATCTGGTACTGCGCTCACACGCTCCCCGTCTTTTAAAGAATTTGCGCGCAATTCAGTCATAGCAGATTATTCAGCACTTACGTAAGGATATTTAGCCATATGAGACACTAACCCATTTTAGGAATGGAGGTAAGGAAATGCCTACCTTTTTGTATACCGGAATAGATGAGCAAGGCTATGCATGCATGGGTGCCCGGAAGGCCGCATCACAAGGTGAGTTTGAAAGCTACCTGGAGGGCAGAAGCATTAGCGACTACACCATATTTGAAACAAGAACCGACATAGGACGTGGCATGTATGCGCGCGTGAGCCGTGCTGAACTATCGATTTTTTGCAAGCAATTTCAAGTTTTAGCATCAGCTCAATTAGAGATTAGAGAATGTCTTGAGCTTCTTGCGTTGCAAAGTGAGAATAGCACCATGAAGATAGTGCTTGATGAAATACAATATATAATGAACGAGGGGAACAGCTTTGCTACAGCCTTGAGTCTATACAGCCATATCTTCCCTGCTAATATTATATATATGATTTTGATAGGCGAGCAGAGCGCTGCACTCGATAAAGCGCTTCTCAGTTTGAGCGAATACTATGAAAAGCAAGCAGAGCTTGAGATGAGAATCCGCAAGGCCTTTACTTATCCTGCAATGCTTGTAGCTCTAATGAGCATTGTTGCGTTATTTTTGACGTTTTTTGTATTACCGTCTTTCTATGAAGTGTTGGCAAGCATGGGGCATGAGCTATCAGGTGCCGCCGTGTTTATGTTGGGTGCAGGTAATGCGCTTGGCATCATCATAATACTGGCCGCCTTGCTCGTTGCCACTGTTCTTGGCGGGCTTGTATACTTCATCAAAAGCGGCAAATTCAGGGCATGGTCCGGGCTTAATGGGTTTAAATTGAATTCTACTTTTACGAAGTATGTGTATAGAAGGAATTTAGCGGCCAAGGCGGCACAAGCGCTATCCATGCTCCTGCGAAGCGGGGCCGGACTTCCAAATGCTGTGGAGATTGTTACTCCTCTCATGGAAAATGATATTGTAGAGGAGCGTTTCATCAATGCAGCACAAGATTTAAGCGAAGGTAAGGATGTTCGTGAGTCATTTGAACAAATTGGAATTTTTTCGCCGTTATTTATCAATATGCTGGTTGCAGGTGAACGCACAGGCACAGAGTCTGAGATGATTGAAAAAGCAGGCTATATATCGGACGAGGAAGCCGGCGCCGCTGTGGAGCGCATAGCCGGTAGAATTGAGCTTGTTTTAACCATTATATTGGCACTGATAGTAGGCATAATGCTTCTTTCTATTACGTTGCCAATCATTGATCTTATATCAACAATTGGCTAGTCGAGGTGAATTCAAGTGAGTAAATTAACAACGAGTGATGATAGTAGACCTATCGCTGCGTTTATAATGATGATTGCGTTTATATTGCTTTTTGGATTTGTTGCGATTTTATTCCTGCAATCGGGTAGAAGTGCGCGGCAACAGATAGTTAATGCAAATAGCGCGCAATCGGATGTGCGGATTGCTGTGAATTATATAAGCTCCAGAGTGCGTTTGAATGACGCGATAGGGCGTATTGACGTTACTTATATAGAGCACAGCGGGTATGGAATATTAGTCCGTAACCGAGTGGCATCAGAGCATTTTGATAGCTGGATTTATTTTTACAATGGTAAGCTGTTAGAGGTCCAGGTGTTGCCTGGTGAGCCGCCGGAGCTTGGCTATGGAGTGCTTATAGCAGAGCTTTATAGCTTTGAAATTAATTATGATGCGAGTAGGAACTCGATTATTCTGCATATCGAGTATGAGCTTGGTAATGAAATTCGAGCACTTTCTGCCGTTATAGGACTACGCAGCGACAGAACAGACGGGGTTATAGTTTTATAGGATTACGCCTTATAAGGAGCAATTATATGTTTGGTAAAAACAGAGACAAGGGCGGGTTTTCGCTTCTTGAAGTCATTTTTGCATTGGGTCTTATGGCTGTTTCAGGAGTCTTAATATTACAATTATTTATGGCAGGAGCACAGCTGAGCACAGCCGCCGGAGACATAGATACAGCTTCTTTTATTGTGATGAGCGTTATAGAAGACATCAACGGCAGCGATAATCCTAACAGACTACTCGGAACAGAGTTTGTCGAGGGCGCTCAGGTGGCTTTTGGGCTAAGCGCTTTCTTTGTGATGGAAGAACGAATGGAATTTTCGGCATTTGACTTTTCAAATGGCTTTAGGCTATACAAATATTATGATGCAAATTGGCAGCCTCTAAGGTTAGAGCTGGCAGAAGAAGAACCTGAAGCCCCGCAAAACATCAATGCGGCTTTTAAGCTTGGCCTTAGCTTAGTGCCGCAAGGTCATGGAGAAGAGATGAATGACGCAGGCATTGCAGGCCTCTTTGATTTGACAGTACGTGTGCTAAGCTTAGGCAGGTCTGATGGTTACACCATACCTATTGCAGATTTTTATACGAAAGTTTACTTTCCGCCCGTCACAAGAATAGCGGCCTATTAGTTTCTGTTTTATGAAGAACGATAGCTATTGCTTTAACTTGTGAAAGCAGTACTATAACATAATTTATTGTAGAGGATATTCATATGCAAACAAAGCGTTTTATAGGGCAAGGCAATGGATTTATAACCATTATAATCATACTTATGCTAGTAGTTTTAGCATACATGGGATTTCTTTCTGTCCTGTCAGGACAAGATAACATAAAGCTCTCAAACACTATGCTCGACTGGAATGTAAAATTTTATTATCTGGATGGCAGGGGCGCTGAGTTCATAGCGCATGTAGATAAGCTCCTTCTGAACGCGCAGACAAGAGCAGCCGGGTATTTCGAAAGTGAGGCGCAGCATAGATTTACCCATCCCGATTTGCCTGTTTATATACAGACGTTCATTCGCGAAGGATATAGTGCGGCACAAGGCAGTGAAGCCTTTGTCAATCAAATTCTTGATATGCTGTTTTTCCTCTATGCTGATAGAGAGCTTGAGCGGCTCATAGATTTTTATCCGGGAGTGATTATAACAGCGCCAAGAGAATACATTAACGACGTTTTTTCAAACGCACATGCGCTGATTTGTGACATTACTCTTACTCATCCCGAGTCGCTGGATTTTCATTTGAGTATCACGGTAAGCGTCAATAGTTACACGGCATTTAGGCAAGATTTGCAATCCGGCAATACAGCCGCCACAAGGTTCAGAATCACCGGCTGGCGCTGGTGGCAGAGCCCGGTGGTCGTAGACAGTGCACCTACGCGCTTGTGGGATAGGATGCTGAACTTGCAATAGAATAAGTTACTGAACTTACTTGGTCAAGCTATAAGTAAGCGCTGAACAACCTCATTACGACAGGATTGATTCAAACTCATTAAAGTACTTCGTCGCGTGTTTTAAAGAATTTGTGCACAA
>Ga0123355_10007271_pt1 | contig 16560 bp, 11 predicted proteins | sample TergutEmb28metaG_3_FD_89872 | JGI IMG/M metagenome (GOLD analysis project Ga0123355, IMG submission 89872) | Embiratermes neotenicus P1 segment gut microbial communities from Petit-Saut dam, French Guiana - Emb289 P1 | ecosystem: Host-associated > Arthropoda: Insects > Digestive system > Gut ...
AGACAGGACATGGAACACATGCAGAGATGAGAAAACATACAAATTACAGTATTAAGGGGGGGGAGAAGAAGCCACTTGGAAACCTAAACGCAGATGAGAAAACTTTATCAGAAAGGGTCTTAAGCAATGAGCACACAGACTGGGTTTGCATGACTCAGACAAGGCCCAGTAGCAGGCTCAAATGAACACTGTACTAAACAGTTCCATTATACTTGTGGGAATTTCTTGAACAGCTAAGCAAATACCATTTTCTTACAAAGAGATAGTGCCATGAAGATTGTGACCATCCTCTTCAGACTGTAGTCTTCTGGGTTGTGGCAAGTGTAGTCTTGTACATGGATAACAACATTTTGTAGAAATGCTGCCTCCAACTTCAGTCACTTCAGCAACAAGGATGGACTATGCATTATCACAGCCCATGAGACAATGTGAATATTCATTAGCACAAAAACTTGAAACCTCATAATGATCTCAATTTGCAGCTTAATTTACTTGATAAATCTCTGTAAATCAAAATGTATATGTTCTAAAAAAAGGACTTGAAACGCACTGTCCTCTCAAGAAAAGTGCGCTTTATAAGCAGTGTCACCTTACATGAACATCCTTTCACACCAGTACTTCAGAGCTATAGATGACCCTAGTTTCAACAGGATATACAAAAAGTCAGGAGTGGTTAGATGAGGGGATTAACTGTTCCACCTCTCATATAACAGTATCAGTTTATGAACCAAATCTTGATTCATTTAAGTAATATATTTGTATTTATAAAGTGAAATGTTGTTTATTTACAAATAAAAGGCATTCTTTTCCTTCTTTTCTTTGAAAACCATACAAAAGTTTTGTACAATATTTAAACTGTACAACATGGTATTGTACCACCATCTTGTTCTGAGACATCAGGAGAAAAAAGAAATGTATGTACATATATATGTATATATACAAAGTGGACCAGAATTAGCTTTACAATTTAAATTATTTGTACTGTTCTGTAGGAAGATTTAAACAAGATGAAACCTACGTTATATATACATACAAAAAAGAAATTACTTTCATTTTGTTACTGGTACCAGGGGTTGCATCACTGACCATTTCTGACAACATGGCTGCATTTTGCAGCTCTGAACATAAGTATTGCCATTCCATGTTTCAATGTTTACACCTCTGTTATCAACAAGAAGGAAGGAAGGAAAGAAGCATGTTTCTGGTATGTATGTATATGTGACCCACTTAATCACACTACTACTTCAAACTGTTCCATTTCAGTTCCTGAGGATATGATACAGTTTAGACCTCTTTCATTCCAGCCATGATCAGTATATGACAATAACAGTCCCTGTTTGAGGGAATGACCTGTTTCAGTTGCCCTAAACATGTAAACAAAATGAAGTACCAATAACTGTAATGTTAATCTTGGTCCCTCATGTATATATACTCCAGCTCAATAGGTCAGCAGTTCTCAAATGCTTATTACTAACTGAGAGGGTAACTGCTTCAGCATTAATGCACATTCTTAGAATAAAGGGCCTGGATAGATACCATATATTAAATACAAGGTACACAGTAGTCGATAAATGAAAATCATGGAAAACAAGACAACATATTTAGGATTGAAATGTACCAAAAACTTGGTAAAATAATGGTGAGTTAACCACATATGTACTGAAATGAACAGTCCTGAATAACATCCACATAGGGTAAAAGCTACACTATTTTTAGCTTAGTGTCCATACCATTTTGGTTATTCATATTCATAAATAAAACCATTAAACACAACCTATGTATTGTATCTTACATAATAACACAACTCATCTTTGACAGGTGAGCTTTCTAAGCTTGTGCACCAGTGAAATTAAACTCTCTTCTTCCAGGATGCAGCAGTGCATCACCTGGTGATTAATGTCCCAATGATATGAGACAACATAGTGGTCTCAAAATGTTGGGCAGTGGTCACAGCATGACATCCCAGAAAAAAAGAGACTTCATCCTTCATATGTTTTGCTCCACAAAGTGGTCATCTTCAGGAGGGAACTTTGATCAACTTATGTGTTACACATGAGTTGAAAAGCCTCAACAGTACCCAGTAGGACTACAAAGTAACACCGTTACTCTATATAACAAACTAAGCATACCCAATTCTATGCATTGGCAACAGAAAATTTGGTCTAGCCTAAAGTTTCAATAAACACATTAATCATAAAATTTTAGCACATTGTTATGTGCTGAATTCACTCTAATTCACTTTTATTAATTGTATACCAGCAATACTTGACTTGACAATTTGGCATTACAGCTCTGAGCAGAACCATTGGTGTGGGGATGTTGCTCTTGAGGGCACTTTTAGTATGACTCAAGGCATTTCAGTCATCACAGAGTGCTGGTCACCATCCCACCTTCTCTGTGGAGATCTATTCCAAAAACAATTCAGCTGTCGTGACTTAGCGGATATTTTTTCGGAACTTCAACATCACTGCTAGTTGCAATAATCTACTGCTGTGGGTGACAGAGAAATGTCAGAGAAACATCATCTGCCACCCCCTCCCCCCAAAAAAAATCTCCAGGAAGACAGTCTCCTGTTAGAACTCTTGAGATTATGAAATGAGTGCATCAGGCTGTCGTAAGTCCTTGGCTTTCGGCAAGCAGAAATACCCTTGCATTAAGTATGTCTGATCATACATTGCACCTAATATTGCATCAAGTCTTAAATTTTCATCCTTAAAAAATGGATGGTTCAAGCATTCAATAATCGAGACACTGTAAATCAAAAAACTGTTTGTGAGGATATTTGGAAAGCTCAAGGTAACAACATTATCCATATTCTCATGACAGATGAAGCAAATTTTCAACTATTTGGCTATTCCAATTCCCAGAACTGTCACTACTGGGTAACTGAGAATACATGTGATATTCATCAGGAAACTTTACTTTCTGAGAAGATTATTTATTTGGTGTGGTGTAGCATTTTTTGGGTTGATTGGTACAAACAAGGTCAGTAGGGCAGTACCAGTGAATTCAACCTGCCAACTTGAGATGCTTCGCGCATATCTGAAACCAAATCTGCAGAGATTTGGTGCTGAAATCCAGATTCTCTGGTTTCAGCAAGATGGAGCAACAGTTCACACTGCGAGGAATGCAATGTGAGTCCTTGGCACGATATTCCCAGATCACATGAACTCAGGAAGAGGGAATATTGAATGGCCTGCTAGATTGTCCGATCTCCATGCCTGCGACTTGTTCATCTGGGGCTATCTCAAGAGCTGGGTGTATGTAAAGCAACCAAGGACAATAGAGGACTTGAAAGAGAACCTCAGGGACGCATTGGCAGCAGTTTCTCCCATCGTGCTGCAATGAGTGATGCAGAACTTTCAGAAACAAGTATGGGAATGTGTTAACAACAATGGACACTACCTCAAAGATACTGTATTCAAAAACTAAATACTGAAATTCAAATGCTTTGAGATGAAATTAAAAATTTAGTATAAACGTCAAACAGAAAAATCATTTACTTCTTATTTTATTTCAACTTAAAAAGCATCACGACCCTATATTTACAGACACTTTAAAGTAGACTTGTTTTGCATCTCATGTATACCTCATGAGCTGGTAGAAGTTTCGTCCTGAAGTTAACAACACTATAAGAAGATAAAATCATGTCATGGATGAGTTGTGTTTTTATCGGACAGTCAAAATAAATAAGCTTTGTTTGATAGTTTTATTCTGTTTATTATGTTATGATAGCTCAATTTCTTTGCAGAACCTTCCAGTTTCATAGAAAATTTTCCTACAAAAAAAAATACTCTATATGTGATACTTCATTCTGTGAAGAGTAGTTTTTTCTTTCTGGTCTAGTAAACACCACAACATGAAACATCTTTCTGCAGGACCAGGCACATGTTTGTGTGCATGTTTTACACGCGGTACTCACACGTATTCCAATGTACTGAAGAAAGTTGTAAATGTGTTACATTCATTCATATGCTCACAGTGGGAACGTTTACACTTTTGTTAAATATCAACACAAACTTGTATGCAGAAAATACAGTCATATTTCACTTGTGATAATTGGGAATATGATACTTTAAAATGTGGAAAAAGAGGAATAGAAAAATATAAAAAGAAGCTAAAACTGTGATCTCAGACATGATGCAGTACAATCTGGTAGACCAGATAACAGGTACCAATGTTTCAAAGGACACTGCTGCTTCCATCTTCTTCTACCCTGAAGATGGAGATATCAGGCTCCTACAAAACATCAGTATCCAACTGAAAGACTACACAGTGTTATGTCCCTTAATACTGTGACCTTAATTATTCACTGGTGTGACAATCTTGCGTATCATGCAAAATTTCTAAGGAAACCAATGTAATGGACCTCATTAACACTACAAACATGGCAGTAACTGCATGTTAAATTCATGAAGCCTACCCTGGAGAAAATGAAGTAGTTATACGCTTACCATATTTATTCAAATACAAGATAAGGTTCTTTCATTAATCTTAAATCAGTTCACACCACTGTGATTATAATAACAAAGATACAGAAAAATCCGTCAATCACAACACAGGGGGTGCGATCGACGGATTTTTTTTCTGTATCTTTGTTCTTTCCTTAAGTGTTTAAATATGTGAGGTCATCTGAAATTCGCAAATGAAGCATCAAACTGGACTGTGCCAAGCCAAACCATTGGCTCTACTGCCAAACTGTCATGTATGGACAAAACAGAGAACACAGCATGCTGTTGCTATATTAGTGTTCATTCTTGAGTGCTGTAAGTCACTTGTAATGCCATTAAAATGTTAGGCCACATATAGAAGAAGGCTAGAAGTGTGATGCGCATTCCGAATGGAATCAGGCGAAGTTATGATACCAGATTTAAACTAACTGGGATTGACCACGCCCAGAAAAAAACCACAATGCACCAAAAAAGTTTAATGTTGCAAAAGCAAATGTATGATGATAAAGAAAACAAAAGCAGAAGCTGATAAATGCAAACTCCACTCCAAAAATTCTTCAGTGGCCCCAAGCGTGGATGTTTACAATAATAAGAGCAGCCAATCATTGAGTCTGAGGTCTTGAAGAGAAAAAATGGAGTGCTTATTATAAGACAATGAAATACAGAGCACAGGAACTTACCAGATCACACATGACATCAAATCAAGGCCACCACAGGATGGGGTGGGCATGATGTGAACAAATGGGTTCATTGTTCACAGCAGAACTTTGATTTGCCAGGAACTGCCAGCAGATTTTGAAGAAAACTTTTTGTTTTACAACAACAAATGATTCAACTCAGAAAAAGCACAATTACCTCCTGAGCTGAACATAAAATACCAACAAAATGCCAGTGTACTTTTGTCTATCATCCAGTTACACTGTCAATGACATTGGGGCAAAATCTGTGGTGATTAAAAACGTTGAGTTATGAAAACGTGTGTAACTGTCATGTTGGCTGTATTAGCAGATCACAGCAAGTTGCCACCATACGTGATTCTAAATTACAATATAGTGCCCAAGGAGCAACTGCCTAGAGGTATCATTTTCAGATGCCAACCTGAATGTTGCATGATGAACTTACGAAGGATCGGTTGTCAGTGGTGTGGAATGAATAAGCCAGGAGTGCTCATAAGAAAATGGGAAATGCTGATCATGGATGAATTTAAGGGATATTTAACTCCAGAAATGAAAGCCACAATTACTACTGGTAGTTCCATGAACACAGATGTTGTGGTCATACCTGGGGGGGGGCGGCAGCCACACAACTGCAGGTGCTAGATGTTGTAGTGAACAAACCATTCCAAGACCACATAACGCAGCTGTATAATGTGTGGCTCCTGATAAGAGATCATGCTTTGGCCCCAGCTGGTAGAATCATGAAGCACACTGTGTGACTCCTCTTTTTCAGTGGATCACAACAGTCAGAAAGTGCTGTATATCCTATGCAATGGCATGACCATGAAGAAGCTGGTAATGCTCGCAGTTAATGTGAGGAAGATTAAGGCAATGACTGACTGTGATGGAACAGTGGCACTGATTCGTAAAGGCAGATAGAATCTGACATGCTTTGTGTATTAATGTGTATGAAATTAAGAGCCTAATATTTTTTCCTTGCAGACGTTGCATTTGGGAGGGGGGGGTCATCTCTATATCTGGGTTGTTTTGCATTCCGGTAAATATGGTATTTTTCACAATTAGTGCATCCCATTCCTTCATAAGATTTACACTTGATTTCCTCTTCCTAACAGTTTCACCAATTATGGGAATTGGAAAAATGGTCATATTTTTTATCTCATATAGCACACAAAGGGAAAGTCCAAATTACAAGAAATCCACTGTAATGACAGTTAAACATTGTGCTGACCAAGTCTACTGTTACTGTGAGCGCCCTGGAAGTCACTATTTATCTTAAAACCACTCTTTGTGCAGCCTCATACCCCTCTGTTAGCTGCAGTCTCTCATATTTACACAGTAAAAGTGGTGGTGGAAGGTTAATAAGGCACTGCCATAGCATGACACGCAAAGCAAAAGCCAGAGGAGGTGAGAAGCAAAGTAAAACAATTTCTATGACAGGGCTCACTACTACTGGTAAAAGCAGTCCCGTTACAGGCCTGGAGTGGCCCAGAGGGTTCCAGGGAGTTAAAGTTCCCAGATTACATGACAATGGCACAGGATGGTGGTAAGGTTGTCAGCCTTACACACTGGCTGCTTTACCCCCAGGCAATGCTCCTGGTACTTATTTCTTTTAGCAGCTGAGTCAACCCCAGGGCCATAGTGCAGCCGGAAGGATTGTAACAATGAAAAATTCCAATGACACCATCTGGAATCAAACCAGCGACCTTCTGAATTGTAGCACAGCACCTTAACCACTGTGCCACCACGCCCCCCCCTCACTACTAATCTCTTATATTTTTATTTCACTCCACATTGAATTGCAGTTCCTGTTGTTTTGCAAAAGTTGTCAGCACACATGCAGCTCCCTTTTCTTTCACTCAAAGTTACATGAACTGAAAATGACAAGAGGTCAGGAGTAATGGTGTTGTCATGTGCATAACTTCGGTGAAGCAAAATTCTTGTTAACTGGTGTGAAACTCTCAAGACAGCCACCTGTCATGTTTCTCATTTCAAGATTTTGAAAGCACAGCCAGTAAACAATGTAACAATCAGAAGTACAATAAGTGCAGTCACAAATGATATATCTTCAAACAGCCCTAAGTCACCAGGTCGGTTACTAGTATCAGCAATGTCAGACCTATTTGCTCTATCATGTTTGTCATGTACCACAAAGAAGTTCTTAATAATATGAAACCACGTGGTAGTTTTTCACTGTGACACATTGTTCTGTTTTACCAGCATAATGTACCTGCCATTTCTGTCTTGCATAATATTTCATAATTCCTCTACGAGTGTCAGTACTTATGAGATACGCATAAAACTCAGCATTTGATTCAGAATGCAATACTTACGGCTCAAAATACAAATTCAACTACAATGAGTATTCACTATAATTACAATTTTTTGATATTACAAACTTGTATTATAATAGACTTTCACTGTAGTCTCAATGCTTTACATTGAATGCGGTGACAAATACATTCAATTAACAGAATATTATGATATTGCAATATGAATGCTGGTCCCTTGAACTTCATTATTATTTATATGTATGGTACATATACCATACACAGATGTCAGAATCAAGATGAAACTGCATGTTTCACATTGTAACTTTCAACATTGTAATAACTTTGAACTCTACTGGAGGAATACAGATCCAATTACAAGAAATGGACGCACTGTCTAGTGAACTAGTGACTTGGCTAGAACCCAGTCACTGGAAAATGTCTCCACAATGCATCACCAAGTAAACACGTACAGCTCTGACTTCATACATTACAATCAGTAACTCTATGGCTTATGTTCACAAGTGTTGATAATGGTTTGTTTTGGCAGTGTTGCCATAATGAAAAATTAAAATTACATTAACAACAAAATGAAGATACTGAGAATTTCTGCTACAGAAATATGGATCGCATCTTTTTTTTTTTTTTGTCACTCTGTACATCATTCCTAGATCTTAATAACACTTAATGGTATATCAACAAAAGACTCTTCACAACCTTAGTTAGCAATAACTCATATACACGTCTGTCAGAAATTCCAGGCCCTCATTTGAGAACCACTGCACATGTCCATTACCTTTGAGCAATCCTCATTCTCATATGGAAGCACCTACTGATTACACCTCAGCCCACGGGTTATGTTTGAGAGTATTACTGGGTATCTCACTACCTGTATGTACATATTAGAGTAACATAACAAACTGATTCGATGCTACATCTTAATATTTCACAATAAGCAATTCTTCTTAATGATGTGAAGCATCGAAGCAGTATAACAGAACAAGCAGTCAACTAAGTACAGTCTGCAGTAAGAAAGGAGTATGCAGGGCAGAGGGGAGTCGAAACAGCTAAAAACTGAAACAGCATGTTCACATCACGTTCAATCACCTGATAACTTCTAGTGGGTACTACATCTTTCTCAAAAGGGTTGGGGAACACCTACACAATAACAACAGCTCTAGAATTAAAACAAACCTCAACTCTCACAAGTTGGAAAAATTAAAATATTAAAACATGTAAAACCCAAGTGATGTTGATTTGTACTGCAGGAGCTAATCTAATGCTTGCCATCATGTAAGAAACCTACACCAAAAGAAAATACTGAAAAATGATGACAGCTAATTTGGTTTATTTTTTTAATTAACAGGTAGTAATCATAATAATTAAAACGTTACGTGGATCCTGCAACAGCAATGGTCCAGTCAGGGCACAATAACAATGTTATCAAAATGTTCATTAAGGCCACTATATAAGATAGCAACGTCATATATACAAGTGTGTGTGTGTGTAGGCACACATGTGTAACATACAGGTTAAGTGGCAATGGCAATACACACACACACACACACACACATACACAAACACACACAAACAGGCATGGACTCCCTGTACCAAGTTGAGAGAGGGAAAGAAGGGTAGGTTATAGTTGTCTGCCATACGAGCCATGTGCACATATTAGGCTACACTTTTCTAGTAAGGAGTTTTAAAAAAAAAAAAAATAATAATAGCACCAAACTGTTCTCAACACTCAAACCAGCCGGCTATTTGCTGTAAAACATCCAGCAAGAAATGGTACCCTTTCGTCAAGACACTACCATAAAGTCCAGCCAGTGTCTGCATAATTTCCTACTTTTTACATAAAGACGTTCAATATGCACAAGATTAAAATGACACCTCAAACTGTATCAAGCAAATATTAGAATATACATGATCTCCATGATTATTATGATAAAAATCATAGGACTCATTATCTGATTATGCTTATCAAAAGGCTGAGCGCTACAGTTTACAGAAGCCATTATAAAAATTATTTTATCAGCAAAAATAAGTGGGATTATTCTCTCTGGAGGAAGTTGGACCACACACACTTCACATGTATAGAAGCTCTTCCCTTGCAACACATCCAGAAGGCAATGTTGGCACTTGGACTGCGGATAAAACATACTGCATTATACAGGCAACCGCCAATGAGAAAACCTGAACTGGTGACAATAAATACCACCATGGACACACACATGCACCCATGTTCTAATACACATACATACAGAAAAAACACAAGATGGTATCCCACTAGGACACCACTCTCATATTCACACAACAGCATCCTAATAAGGATGCAAATGTCACTCACATCCTAGGCTAGCAGAATCCCTGATGTGGCTATGAGCCAGCATTGAGCGTTGCATGATTGTTCACCTGTAGGTTGTTATGTTGTTGCTGAGGTGGTGACGACTGGTTTATCATGCTGGATGTTGTACTGATGTTGTATGGATGGTTTGAGTTGCACAGAAGTGTGTAAATATTGTCCACTTTACTCAGCTTTTCAAAGAAAGGGATCAAATCCAGCAATTCTGAGTCAGTCATATCATCAAACCACGAGGCAACAGGCACCTGCAACATTGTCACTTCAGATCGGTACAGAACAATCCTGATAATTATACTTAACAAGTGATTATGATCAAATAAATAAATAAATGATGAACAATCTTTCTCGAAAAGCTTATATTTTTAAGCTGGTAATGAAATATTCTGCTTGCAGGGAATGAAAAGGTGTTGAATGAGTTCATGAAGTCTGCCATAGGACTGTGCAGAGAAACCTGGATAAGTTCATATGCTAACAAACGTTGTAACCCAAAATACCACATATCTAAATCTTCACAACCATACAATTCTCATCGGTCATAATAAACGGTTATTCATAAGTCCCTCCGGGATGGCACTATGAGTGTGCTTGGTTTGCTGTTTCAATTTACAACTGAGTACCCACCATAGCTGAGTATGGATAGCTATGGGAACAACTGATGAGACCCTTCAAATTTCATCAAATACCAGGCTCAAGTAGACATTTCCTCCTGGCAGGATATCCACCTTGTTAGGTACAGCAAAAGTTGGATCTGCTGTGTACACTGATTGATACCAGCTACATATGCTCATTCATTCAAAACGTTTGGTAGTACTAATGCTGTGCTAGAAAATTGACACTTTCCATTTCTGCTGCAGAACCTTATGTTCACTGTTGCTGAAGAGTCAACCACTTCTCTGGATGACTTCCTACAACATTCACCATTGTCGTCTTGTGCAAACCTAGCCTCTGCACACATTCTTCTGTTATGGAACTGGTTTCACTACATGAGTCCAACAATGCACAACAACTGACAATATATATCCATTCCTGTTACACATTTGAATGATCGCTATTAACAACAGAGCCCGATGTCTGCCTTCGTTAGTTGAATGGGTGACATAAGATTGTTGAGATTGACTGTTTATGCCCTGATGGCTGTTGTCAGTACTGCAGTGTTCAGTTGGCTCAATGATTGTCTTCTTGTGTTGAGCTGATTGATCACCACCAGCTGTTTCCATATGTCAATTATGCTCTTTGTTATTCATTCAGTCAGATTATAATAATGTACGATGTGTTTTCTAATAGTAGTAACATGTGTTGCAGGAAATGCAACTAACCTTCAGATACAAATGTAATAGAATGCCTTATCTTTCAAAATGTTTTGCTGTCCTTGAAGAAAGACGCCGGCGAATGCCCAACACTGTGTAAACCTGTGTTTCTATTTACACACACTACATTCCAATGTACTGCAGTGAAATATTTGTTTTGACTTCTTCAGTGTTTACACACTAACTGAATTAGTTACAGTCTCTTTTTTACCTCTAGGTGACACTTCTGACAACAGTACTTCAGCATAAGAGTCTGCAAACTGGCCTAGCTGTCTGTACACTTTTGAGCCCTCGTTGCTAACCAGCATTTTCAACAGCCTACATGTTTCTGCTTTATACTTGTTTCAATGCTGAGTAGACCCAGAATGTAATCTAAAATTTTTTACTGTTGGATAGTACATCTTAACGTTTTCACACAATGATTTGTAACATCTACTAGTTTTCAAAGGCCTGTAGCTGATTCTTGTCACATCACCCTTGTTCAACTAACCATGACATGGTATTGAACACCAGCTGCTGAATACCACATTTGTATTTAAACTGCTCCACATCTATTCACAATTCTAGTATGCAACTGTAATGGGTTGAAACAGTTGTTCTGCTTCCCCTTGAAGCAGTGACTTCAAGTAGCTTAGATTATGGGCACCTGATAAATTACACTTGAAATGACCTGCCATAACACACAAATCTCAGAAAGTGAGACATCTTCTACATTACCTGAGAAACACTATTCTGCAGCTTGTGAAGATGTGTGTCAAAGGCAGACACTGTCTGTGTCGCACTTTGTAGTTCTTTGACCTGCAGTTGAAGTTGAAGATATTCCAAATGGTCTAGTACATTATCCAACCAGTACTGAATCTGTACAAATTGCGCTGCACAAATTTCTTAATACTTTCCTCACCACACTCATCTACAACCAACTCGGCCAATAGATCACACCTGTCTTGCAATTGATTGTGCTCTGTGATGTAACCACATCCACTTGACTTGCTACACTCTGAACTTTCCCTTCTAGCCTGGTTACCTTACCTTTCAATGCAACTTACTGAGGTGATACACTTGCCATTGTAAGCTTAGTATGCAATGCATTATTCTCACAATTCTGAAATGTTATCACTGTTAAAAGCTATGAAACCACACTTGAAAATGCTGACACATCCAGGTCACTGAGGACCATAATGTTTGCACTGGTAATTAGTGGGCTGTCTAATAATGGTTAAATTCCAAAGCTTTACTTGGTAACAAATTAAGTAATTGTAATGAACAATACATTAATACAAAGAAACATAACTGAAGTTGCACAGAAAACACCAGTCATGACATATTCAATCCCATCACCACTCTAGTAATTTCTGCAATAAGAATCACAAACATAACGCAGAATACAAAATGGCTACTTGAAGAAAGAGTGAACAAAGAAACACAGACTGCTCTCAAGGTCAATTAACTCAACCAGCCTGCCAGATGTGATAGACCATACACACACGGTCCATGAATGACGCAGTTACAAAGTCAGTTCCTTAACTTTCACTGTCCAACATGACCATACGCTGGTCTCTGAAATGTACTCGTGACTAGCCTAAGTGACCATATGCTGGTCCCCATGCATTTAACTGGTAGCGCAATGCAAGATCTTTTTTGTTACATACCTGCTTATTGAGGTGTTTTGTGGTTCTGAAAACCTGCCATCACTAGCTGACATACCACAATCTCAATTGAAATCAAGTTCTGCAAGAGGAAATGTCAGAAGTCGAAAGTTGGTGTGTCATTTTGGTCCCACAAGCAGTCCAGAAGAGAATGCTGTTCAGAAATGTCATGTCTAAGAAGTGAAGACATTTTGTCTATCACCAGCTCTTTCACCAGTGAACTGATGAGTCTTGATGTTTGCCACATTCGTTTGTAACTTCCACGTCAAACTGCTTGGAGATATATGTGGAAGTAGTGTCACAACTCTCAGGACATTCACCCTTATTGTAGTCTTGGATGCCCCTCTCCATCTGCTTCGTCTTTGGATCGAGCTTGTAAACCCTGGGGTGTAAATGGCTGTTCTGTCTCATTATATGTCAGTTACCATACATCCCAATGTCAGGTTGTTCAGTTAGAAATATCACCATCAGCATATGGGTCTAGTATCAATTCAACAATATTGTCTCCATTTACTGTATTCTGAATTCCACACATATTTTCTGAAGTGTGTATGTGAGCCCTTGTAACATTTACAAGACAAACTGGCAGCTGCTAAATAACAGCAAACAGAAAAATGGTTTTCTTTTCACCAAAAAACTAGCCTTCAAAAGAATTTGTGACAGAATAAACCATTCTCTAGATGCACCAGGCAACTGGAAGGTCATAAAATCTGACCCACGGCCCTACAATTGTATGACAAAAAATGCATAGAACTTGTCAAAACTCTATGGCACATTTCAAAGAAAACAAAGTACCTGCAAATAGAGTGAAGGTATGAAAGAAGAAAAAATGTGAAGATTGATAAAAACTGAATTTAAAAAATTCTTATGCATGCAAACATATTAATTCTTTAAAAATTAGTTTTTGTTCAGACCTTCTAATGGTAGAACTCAGGATTTGTTTCTAAATCAGTGCATTTTGGAAATTTACATTTCCATACTATGAGAAACTCCAGCTAGCACAAGATACACTTGGCACACAAACCAGTCCAACAAAGGTTACCTGAGAGAAATAAATTAAAAGAGAAGCAAGAAAATGTAATTACTAAAAATAAATATTGTTGTTCTGTCACTGGGCATGGGTACTTACAGCATTGTCTGGATGGAAGATATAGGAAGCAGGTGAGTTGTCCACAATGATAACTTTTTGTAGATCTCGACCCAGTTTGTTAAGATCCTTCACATAATTTCCTCTGTGGAACACACATGATTCTCGAAATAAACGAGACCGGAAAACGCCCCATCTATCTAACAAATCTGCTACCGGATCAGCATACTGTAATATACACAATAAGTAAACTGCAGTGAAATACACATCTGAGCCATTACTGCCTCAGTCTACTACTTCACAGTCTGAGATTACTAGTCTACTGAGAAGCTATAAAGATACACACTTCTAAGTACTGATCAAATTCCAGCAGAACTGATCCAAGCAGGCAGTAAAACTGCACCTTCTGCAATTCACAACTACTTAATTCTATCTGAAATAAGAAGGCATACAAATGTAGAAACTGGCTGTAATAATTACCAAGGCATATAAGTTATCAACCACACACATTTATCCGGCATTCTTTTCTCACTGCAGCAATCATCAGAAATACACAGGAGTAAAAGCAAGAACACCATGGATGGCACATCAATATATAATGATTCCTAGGAATAAGGAAGTAAACATTATTCTCACCAAATTCAATGTACCCAAGAAACTTTGCATCACAAAATCTGTTAAATGAAACCTAAACCATCTACTGCTGAGGTTGAAAAGAGTGAAGCTGTATCTTCACTCCCTCACATGCCTTCACAGTGTGCAAAGGGACAGCTTTACCACTTACCTTTGCAAATGAAATCTAGAGCAAAGTCTGTAGTGGTAGACATTTATCTGACAAACTTTATACTCAAAATCATCTTAAACAAGACTGCCTTGCCCTGCTTAATTAATTTATTTATTTAGAGGATGATTTATGATTCTGTAAGCTGCTCAGAACACAGCAATAAACCAAATGAAGGGAAGGATGTGGAAACAAACATCCATTGCCTGACAATTCAAGTCAGCTGGGATGTTACAAGAACAGGTAAATAGATAAGAGTATTCTGGAGCAGCATAATACCCAAATATTGAGGAATCCATACTTTCTTGGACTGCTTGATGCAGTATGTTCCTGTTAAGTCATTATGCACTGCCCACTAGTAACTGAACAAAAATGCTGTTCTTCACAGAATACTTGCCCTTTATTATAGCACAGTTTTATACGGGTGTGCACAATTCAGTCCTCACTGATATTTCTGAACTTTCCAAGCATAAAGAACTCCTGATATAAGGTGAAACGACTAAGCAGTATGATCTCATTTACAGAATTTCCACCTACCTTGCCAGTCACACTAACAGACCCCAGTATGCTAGAGATAAGGCACATGACTTCCAGTCTGAAGGTTACCGGTTTGCACCTCATCAATTATTTTTTGTCTTACTTTTTTAACATTGTTTTTTATTATTTAGTTATTATTATCTTACTTTCCCTTATTTTGTTTCACTCCTACGTAGTAATTTGCCATGAAGTGATCCTCTCTGAAGAAAATTAACTGTAAGAATACTTTTTTTACACAGAGGACATCCCGTTGTGTTGAAGGAGTTATACGATAAACAAAGTAGTTATCAGGTGCCATCAAACACAACAAATATTTGGTTATTCTCATTTTAATGGCTTTTTTGAGGTGTTTCAGCCCTTCCGACCATCATCTGGCCATCTTACAAACACTTAACTTAGGTACATGCAGTGCAATCATGTGGTATGTTATCCCATAATGCTTATAGTTGTATAAAATATCTTCTGTACAGTTTTTTACATATAAACTTAAAAGTTAATTAGTGTAACAAAATGCAGAAGTTGGTAAACTCATACTTAATTTTTTAAGAGACAAATGTTTCACAACTTGCTATCATAAATCATCGGTCAGATTTGCAACTTTCTGAATTAGATGGCTAGAAATGAAGCTCATTCCAAACCCTGCCCACACTTTCAGTAATAAAAATGGACAATACATCCCACCAAAGTGTCGGAATGATAGGCCAACTACTTGTAACAGCAGGAAGGCATGAAGGAATGGTTAGATTCCTACAGCATCTTTTACCCAGAAGATGCAATGAAAACTGAACTGTATGAAATAATTAAATTGAACCCCAAATTAATTGCCTCTGTACCATCTGCAACTTAAGCCCCCAAAAACTTTGGGCCTATGGAAAAAACCAGGTGGCTACAAAATGTAAATGCAAAATTCCAGGGCATGTAATACTAGCCGAGACAAATTTTCATTAATGACAACAGAACAACAGATGTTAGTGTGCAAACATATAAAAGAAATCAAGAAGAATTACGTAAAAGACCGAGCACGTGACAGACAATATTCTCGACAATTTACCATGAATGTCAGTCTATCTGATTGTGACAAATTGGGCAGATGCAGATAAATATGGAATACCTCTGTTATCATCTGACTCCAACTGAAAAAAATTATGTAATCAGGTATGCACACAGACCAGTATATAATAAAAGAATATTAACCACCAATGCGCAATTTTAATGTTGCAACTCCTGACTGCAGAGATGTTTTCCAGTGTTTTCCACTAAAGGTAAAGTAATCCCATTACAGGCCTGGACAGGCCCAGAGGGTTCCAGGAAGTTAAGGCTCCCAGATTTCGTGACAATGGCACAGGATGGTGGTAAGGTTGTCAGCCTTACGCACCGGCCGCCTTTACCCCCAGGAAATACTCCTGGTACTCATTTCTGTTAGAGGCTGAGTCGACCCCAGG
>Ga0123355_10007273_pt1 | contig 16557 bp, 11 predicted proteins | sample TergutEmb28metaG_3_FD_89872 | JGI IMG/M metagenome (GOLD analysis project Ga0123355, IMG submission 89872) | Embiratermes neotenicus P1 segment gut microbial communities from Petit-Saut dam, French Guiana - Emb289 P1 | ecosystem: Host-associated > Arthropoda: Insects > Digestive system > Gut ...
AAAATGAACTTTAACCCTCTAAAGCCCAATGGTCACTATATGTACCGCCGGCTTTAGCATTCAGCAATTCTACGTTCTGCCCACACAGTGTATCTGTGTTTTGTGTGGATCTGAGAACAAACAGCGATTATTTCCCTATACAACATTAACTGTCTGGTTTGTATAACCGAGACGGAGTGTTTACTGCGCGGTACGGACTGGGTCTTTATAATTTAAATTAATTTTTGTCTTTGCACGGTAAAGTTAAACTTGGCACAAATTTACACACGAAATTTAAAAAGTCACTGCAAACATTTATGAGTTTATTTCATTAATTTCAGAAAATTATCTCCCTACACCTACCGAATTATAATACTCAATAGTGACGCAAACAGGACATGAATGTAGTAAATTTGAGGGTTGTTTGACCGTGCATCGTGAAATAAAATGAAATGCCAACTTTATGTACCCGAAACATATCGAGCTAAGAATACATGAATAAAATTACCTAGTTGCATTAAGTTGGCATTTCACTTTATTTCATGAATGTAGTAAATTTAGAGTGATATTAGCATAATATCTTTAGGGAGGGATGTGATTAATATAGAATCTGCAGGCCTAAAATTAACAATTACACTGCAGTGCGAGTCATTTGCTGTACTTACCAGTATGCAGTGAGCAATGGCAAACACACAGATGAGACTTAAACAGCGTCTCATGATGATACGATGTGAACTGAAGCTGTAATAATTCTGTCAACTGACACACAGCAACCTGCGACTTTTAAATACACCGCATTCCATACCAATTATTGTCAATCACTGGCTAAAGCTACTCCATGCGTGACATGAAGCAGCTGCACGAATTGCCTACATTATTATAGTTTTTGGTGCGTTATTATGGGGGCGATGGGGGTTGTTGTAGTTTGTTGTGCATTATTATGGGGGCGATGGGTGTTGCTGAAACTGAAAATAACTTCATTAGACTGGAAACTTCGTAGTCATTCTACCAAATAATTAACATCTTGGAGAAGAGTCCTTCCTACGAAGCATAGAAGCCAGAATAGCTCAACTGGCATAGTGACAATTGTGGGTTGGACTTCCAAGGATTCCGGGTTTGATTGCCGGTATGGACTAGACACGGCGTCCGGACACGCTGTGGAGCGGTACAGACGGACGAGCAGGCGGGCACTCCTCGACTTATGCAATTTGAAGTTAACGCAATTTCAGACTAGCTCAATTTCAAAAAAGTAAAAAAAGTTAAATAACAACATTTTTGAAACCCGCACCGGATTTTTCCTTCCGAGATTGGAGGTGCAATTACATGACGATGGTGGAAGAAAACTGCTGGGTGGCAGCACTAATGTCGCCCGCCGCCACTTGTGCTGTCGACTGCGCTGTCGTGCTGTTTGGAGTGTTTGCTTATAATTCTTACCGGAGAGCGCCCGAGTGACAAACACAGTGGAGGGCCAGCTGGTAAGAGACAGACATGTGAATTAGATTGAAAAAAAAAAAAAAAGTTAAAGGAGTTCGAAATTGGCCAAACCGCAACGTCGCTTCGTCGGGAATTCGACTTGCTTACTTCAGCTGTGAAAACAATCTTGGAAAATCGTGAACACATAAATGTGAGAGGTTCAGCGCAGGTGTTGCGTTTGACATTGCAAACTTATTAATACTGTGGATGGAGGATCGAATACAAAACAATGTGCCGTTTAGCCTAATGGCGATGCAGGCAGAAAATGGGAGTTGTTCTGAAGTTGCAAAGGCAAATCTCAGCGATCCTGAAGTAAAGTTCGTGGCTTCAGGGGTCAAAACGAGTGAAGTTTTGATCATGTGAAGTTGGGCGGAGAGGCCGCAAGTGCAAATACAGGGCAGCACAACCGTACTGTTGGGGTTTCAGAAAAACTGTAGCAGTAGGTGCTGGCTATGGGGCACAGCAAGGCTTGTGGCGTGGATAACACTCGATTATTCATGAACCTAAATCTGTAAAACAGAAAGAAACAATCAATGCCAGGATTCAAAGCAGCCAACGATAGGCCAAGGCTTTTGCTTGGGGGTCACAAGTTGTTTATCATTCACACAAACCTCATGCATTAAAAAACGTAAACAGTGCTATCCTTTCAGTACGTTACCGGTGAGATACCAACGATGGACCACAATGCCCTTGAGGAGACTCCTCCATAAACTGTTTCGTGCCGAAAGTAGAAAATTATTGCAGAGGAAACATCGTTTAATAGGAATTTGCCTTCATCGATAATGCGCTTTGGTTATCATGATCATTTGGACGATTTTAGTATAATGTGAGTCGTGCTGCTTCTGTCCAGCACCACGTCTTTCCTCCATCCTGTGCGTCACGGAATCAACGTTCAAGCCCGCTGTCTGACCAGAAGTCCTGCAGTCGGACTTTATGGCTATTTGTGTGCCGTTGACCACGTGCAGTACCGACTGGCGCCGGGTCTTCTGGAACGTAACGGCTGCGTTAAGTTCAGTTGCGAATAAAGCGGCCGGAACTTAAAATAACCACACAGGGGTTAAGAATGCATGCGGGTGTGTTTTTATGTCATGTGAGCCTGACGCAGCCTTTTTGTGCTTTTTCACAGTCCCTCCAATTACATATCTGCAACCAGCCACAAGCTCTCCTTCAGCATCACGCTGTTCACTGTCAGCCCACCGTTTGCCGCTTCACAGTCTGAGCTATTAACTGCTTCCATTAAGTACAGTCAAAGTCAAGCTGTCTCCTGTCGATGCAATGGAGGCATGTAGGTGGAGCTCCACTCATTCTTGACGTAGGCAGTAGATTGGAGTGACTGACCGGAATGACCCCTCGGCGGAATGAGCAGTGGGCTGGGTAGACGCTTCGGATGAGAGAATGATCTCTCGCCACCTTACCGAGAAGTGAACCAAGTTCCCTCGATATCGCCTTCCCTAATCCAGTTAGCACACCAACAGGTGTGCGGGCTGTTATCGGTGAAGACTATTGTTATTATTGATAGTATGTTGTTAAAAGTTACGAGATAAATAATAACAATACAATTGCAGGAAAATGACGAAGCCGGTCCTGTGTGCTGAACAAAGAGGCCAACAATAACAGCTCCTCCTCCCCCCTCCCCCCGCAGCAGTGTGTTTTGTGGACACCCATATATAGGCATTAAGATGGCTGAAGTGCGCATGTGTAGCACGGAGTGCTGGTGACAAAGTAATCTGACCAATCGGAACGATTGTGGGTGTGTCTAAATTGGGCGTCGGTACAATCGACGCAGACGCTTGCACATGTCGTACTCACCCTCTTTAACCCTCTTCTCTGTGTACCACCAGGTTTAACGATAACAAATTGTACGTTCTGCTCACAGAGTGTATTTGCGTGTTTCTTGGACCAGCACGTTACAGCTGTGTGGCTACCTTAAACACTGCACATGCTTCAGTTGCTGTTATGTCTAGACCTTCGGCGGAAATATTGCATCTCATAGGTCACTCTTGTTGTATCGAGCTAGCTGTCACTCTGTTCAGCCTTAAAACCTGTCCCATTGTCACGTCATGCACAATAAATGTCAAACGCACTGGCCTGGGATCGAACACGGACCTCGACGTTGAGATGCCAGAGACAAACCGCCTGAGCCATGGCACGTCCCTGAAATATTGCTGGTTGTAAAGTAATCGTGTCTTTGTGGCGGTGAGCTGCAGGATTAGCGTGCTGCAGGATTGGTGCGCTGCAGGACTGGTGTGTTGCAGGATTAGCTTGCTGCAGGATTGGTGCGCTGCCTGGTGCACAGTGGTGTGTGTATGTATGTGCGTGTGTGTGTCACTGGCAGTGCAGCTATAGACTGTAACAGTATTTAGCTCGCGAAACACATTCACATAGGGGGCGGGGGAGGCGCAAGCAATGTGTCCTTTCGGGGAGCAGACAAACAGACAGACAGACTGTGTCCCAGATGTGGAGCCGGGCGTGGGAACAGTGGCACTCTTGAGCCACGGGTGGCTCCGCTCCGCGGGGTGCATTCCACACTGTGACCATTGCCGTGCTGTACTGTGCAGTCAGATGAACGCAAGGTATCGACGCACCTTCTACACTTACTTCTTGCAAGTGGGCATTCCCTTCAAGCTTTCTTTCTTGTATATTTCTCTTATGTCTACGTGCCACATGCCCCGCCCATCTCATGTTCCTTAATGCAACAGCAGTACCAACCATGCGGTTTCCTCCTGTTGTCTCCCTCAGAACCCTGTCCTCGCACACCCCTCAGCCTGTGTTCTTTCCTTCGAGTGACAGACCACGTTTCACACCCATACAAGACAATGCGGAAATAAGTTATGGGTTATTGTTTTTAAGTAGCAGGCGGTAAGGCGAAGGCTTTTGAAATAAATGGTGGCATCGTACGTGGAGGGTTATATTAAAGATGCTGACTGTCAACAAAAAGATACAGAGTGACATTAACTTTTGTTATGTATGGGTGTGCAACCTGGTCTCTCACGTCGAAGAAAGAACACAGGCTGAAGGGTTCGAGCATAGGATGCTGAGGAAGATATTTGGGGCGTAGTTGGGAGCAAGTAACAGAAGAATGGAGAAAACTGCATAATGATGAGCTTCATGATTTGTGCTGCTCATCAAACATCATTAGGGTGACCACATGAAGGAGGATGGGATGGGCGGAGCTAACAGGGCGTAGGGAGGAGAAGAAAAATGCACACAGGATTTTGGTGGAGAAACCTGAAGGTAAGAGAGCACTTGAAAAAGACCTAGAAGTATATGAAACGATACTATTAAAATGGATCTAGAAGAAGTGTGGTTGGATGCCGTAAAGTGGAGTAATCTAGCCCGGGATAGGGACAAGTGGCGGACTCTTGTGAACACGGCAATGAACCATAAACATGCGAAGAATTTCTGGATTGGCTGAGAAACTGTCAGCTTCTCAATAGCGGTTCTGTTCCATCGAGTTACTTGGTGAAGAAAATAGCACAGTGAGGGGATACATGATTTGGTTTGTTCGTCGTTCAGGTGGAAGGGGGTGCATCTCCCTAGGGGCTGATCTAGGTTCGATTCCCGGAAGGGCCCTTCACCATTTCGTCCACCCCATCTCTGTTACCCAGCCAACTTTCCATTCATGAGTTTGTCCATGGGGTAAATGTACCGGAGCGTGCAGATGACGCTTTACCGCAAGCAAACCTTCTGGCCTACTACACCACTACTTCTGTCCCGTCGTCGTGGGATGGTGCTTAGTTCAGCCCAGAGACAAATTTAGTTTCGCTGCACTACTGTTAAGAAATATAAAGAGAGGGGAGTGAGATGGGAGGTGCATGTAGCACACTTGCGGGAAATATAAATGTGCACAGAAACATTAGTGGAGAAGGCTCTTAACCGTATACACGTTAGTTATATGTACCACATGTTATAATATTATGAAAATATGTTCAAACCACCCACAGAGTGCGTTTGTGTGTTTTGTGTGGATCTGAGAACAAACAGCGATTATTTCCGTATACAGCATTAACCGACTGGTGTGTATAACAGAGACGGAGTGTGTTTACTGCGCGGTACGGACTAAGAAGTATATGTTGCCAAGTTGTATGCTTCTTCTGATGTAGTCACCTCGATTTACACTATCAGACCACCGATTTGCACTTCCCTGTCTCGTACAAATTGCCAGTCAGCAGACCCGTCCTGAATACCCACTCTGCTGATATCCCGGACAGCTTCCGTGATCAAAGTATGGCGTGTATCCCCCCCTTCTTTTTCTTTTTTTGCCGTCGTTTGAAATCAGGCTTCAGATGTTTAAATGAAAAGTTAAAAATAGCTTAAAATATAAAATTGTTTGTTTGTATGCCATGAAGACTTGCAGGGGGAGTGGGGGTATAAGTCCACGTATTCTTCATTTGTTGATGAACGATCAGCTGCAGACCGGTCTGCTTTATTCCCGGGGAAGGAACCCCGGTACCATTGAACAGGAGGCTGGGTGGGCCCGGAGCCGGTCTGTAAGTTTTGGAGCGGAGTAAAATCTCTTGCGCCTCTCTGTAAAGAAACCTCGGATCGTCTAGCCTGTAGCCTAGTCACAACACTGACTGAGCTATTCGGACTTCTAAAATTTAAAATAAGACATTCATAAAGAGAAATAACCCGGAAATGCACGGTCTATGTCGAAACGCAAAACAGCGCCAGGAATTCTTCCTGCTGCTTGTTATGTACTACGCTGCAACGCGAAATATGCACCTGTCAGGGACGCTAAAGTGTAAGTAACGTCTCCGCGGAGAGCAACAACAGGCGCTGTTCAATGGAGCCAAACAAAGGATAAGACGGCTGAAGGCCACCAGTGCATCCGGATGTGGGCTCTGAGCAAACGTAATTATATGTAATTCATGCTTGGAGGCCACTGAGGCTTTATGACAGCGCATGTCCCAAGGATCCTTTGCTATCCATCCGCACACAAATAAAACTGATGTCTCTAGCCTGGCTATACGACCGAGTTATAGTGGTTCAATTCCCGGCTGCGTTCATACCGACTCCTGTAGAATGGAACCTGTGGGCTCCTTGGAAGAAGCGTGAGGCTGCTTATTCACTGTCATCTGATGCCGAGGTTAAGAAATGGGAAGCTGTGGAGCCTGCCTCCAATAACGACAGGTTGTCATGGTCTCCTGCTTAACCAATGAAGTTCCATTTACTCTAAGGCGATTCATCCCCGTTGTGTTTATTGTGAAGCTCCAGTGGTCACCATACATACCGCCAGTTTAACATTCAACAATTCTACATTCTGCCCACACAGTGTATTTGTATGTTTTGTGTTGGATCTGAGAGCAAACCACGATTATTTCCCTATACAACATTAACTGACTGGTTTGTATAACAGAGACGGTGTGTGTTTACTGCGCGGTAGGACTGGATGTTTATATATAATTCAGGTTACTACCTCTTAGTACTGTTAGTAGGCCATGAAATGGCTCAGGCCGGCCTCTCACGGCGCAGGCCATGTCTCGATACCAGGTCAATATATGTGAGACACATTCCCTACTAAAAATTATTCCGTGATTTTTGGGGTGTTCAAAGAATGTAAAGTAGCAAGACTTTTTGCTTACATTTCCGGCCGCCCTGTTCACCCTTCCTCAAACGCGACGAGCCTGATTGCGTTGAGAACGCATTTAAAAGAGAGCAGTTTTGGTCTGGATGTTGAAACAGCTACTAAGTACTTTGTATACAGTAGCGTTACAACTGGAGCGTGCGTTGTGAAAGGAGTGCAGACGTCTTCTGGGAGGTGACGTCGTGTAATGTGGTAGATCCGAACCGACGTGAAAGGGGAATCTGCTCTCTCTCCATCAGGACTGCTGACTGTTCATTCAGTATGAACGGTATTTTTAATTGTTTCTAACTTGTATAGATATTCAGTGAGAGGGAAGTTTGCGATGGATTTTTTTGCTATTTTCATTATTAATTGGTCATTAATTTGTTCACAGTTCACATAATTTTGGTCGTGATGTGATTTTTGTAAAAAAAAAAGTGCAAAATCACATTTTATATCACGGTACGGTCTCGACGTACGTGATTAACGGGGAGAAGTAAAAAAACCGTCACGAACATTGGAATCCATTTCCAACGTATAGCGCCTATCTGGTTGCACAGGTTGATTTGGAATATAATTAATAATCACAAGAAATAATCCCAGAAGTGTAAAAAAGCATGAAAGTTTATTTTCACAGAACGAAAACACCTTTTCGAAGTATAAAATACCGTGTACAGTAAACAACGTAGGACAGTCACTCGATAAAGCACGGAAAGAATCGACTTCGGTTAATGAAAGAGAGTTTGATTGAGCTGAGAGTGATCTGCGCAATAGCAGGAGAGTGGGGGAACCCGAATTGCCAGCTACTATATAAACCTGTTTTTAGGATTACCAAATGAAAACAATATGATGAGCGGGGCATGTAGCATACACGAGTTCGATAAGAAAGGCTTTCACACATTCTGCCCAGAAACATCAAAATCTGACCTCTAGGTAAACACAGAGGTAGAGCTGAGAATAATGTGAGGTGTGTCGTAAATAGGAGGGTACGAATTGGATTTATCTGTCTTAGGGTAAAGACCAGAGGTGTTTTTTTTTAAAGAAACGGTGACAAATTTTGAGGTACATAAAATTCTGTAGCTGACGGAACATTCGCTCTGCTCTGCACTACACTGTCGCGCTCAATTCTGAAACGTTTCTTTTTCTAATCCGCTGTTGTGGTTCAATCTCTCTTTCTTCTCCGACTCCTCCTTTTTATGCTTTTTCTGTCACGTTATCCTTGGCTCTGGTGCATGACCTGTATCGTGTGAGAGATAGAGGCGAATGTTCCCTGTATTAAGTAGTTTAAACACTAAGTGAAATTACTTTTATATGCAATGCTCCCCATTTTTCGAAAGATCATTGCTTCTCGGAAAGTTCTCAGGCTTCTCCCGTTTGTCTTTCTGGTAAGAGCAACATGTAGATGAAGATGAGTATGGAGCACTGGTGGAATGATACTGAGAGGGGGAAAACAGAAGTACTGGGAGACAAACCTGTCCCGGTGCCACTTTGTGCACCACGAATCTCACATGGACTGGTCTGGGATAGAGTGCGGGCCTTCGTGTCTGAGTGATTTTGAAATGGTTCCAGTCGTCACCCTCATGACTGGTATCACTTTTGCTTTCAAATTCCACATGCGCTGAATTTCTGTTATGAGGTCTTTATATTTTAAAATCTTCTCAGCTTCTCTCTTCATCACATTTCTGTCCCCAGCAATTGGAACGTCTATTAACACATTATTATTATTATTATTATTATTATTATTATTATATATCATTTATGCGGGAGAGGAGAGGTGCATACAGAGTTTTGGTGGGGAAACCTGAGGGAAAGAGCCCACTTGGAAGACCCAGGCTTAGATGGGAGGACAGTATTAAGTGGATCTTCAGGAATTGTGATGGGGGGGGGGGGCATGGACTGGATCGAGCTGGCTCACACAGAATAGGTACAGGTGGCGGGATCTTGTGAATGCGGTAATGAATGTTTGGGTTCCATAAAATGCGGGGAAATTGTTGACAAGCTGAAAACCGGTTCGATTCTCCCAAAGGACTCTGCTCCATGGAGTAAGTAAGTAAGTAAGTAAGTAAGTTAGTTAGTTTTATACAGAAGCCTGACGATTGTTCGTAGGCACCGAAACATGTAGCTTAATCAGAGCAATACAAAACAGCTGTGTCACACGATAATGTGACTGTTTGTTGATCATTGAAAAGATGGCGGGATGACAGCTATCAAGTCAGTCTTGATTTGCTGTGTCGTTCCCACTATTAGAACTCTGTCACATTTGCAAAGCTTCTGTCAGTTCTAAAACAGGAACCTGCGTTAAACGGAAAATGTTCACTTGCGTACTGTAAGCAAGTTTCGCCTCCTCACCTTACAATTGCTTTCCGATGACAAGTCAGCCGTTTATCTGCTAAAGACACTGAACTGTGTTGAGTGTCTGAGTGAGTGGCACGAAACAAAGGAGCGCTGTTGGTGTGTGCACAAGTGTGGCGCATATGGCGGTGCTGCTCCGTTTATTCAGATGCGTCCTCACTATGGGGCACATGGGAACAGTACTTGTCACAGGCAGTATCATTCTAACAATGCGGCAACTGTCTCCTTCTTAATGCTGTTCTTATCAGAAGGACACAGGGCGAAGCCTGGGGACCTGCAGACAAAGTGATGCTTTTGTGGATATCGAGGATCACTGATATGGCGGTGACATCGCGTGTTTGGAACTGCCAGCTAGAACAGGTTAGGAAAGGGGTAGCTTCTGGAAGGTAGTTTTTGAACTTCGCTTCAAATCGAGTGGATTATGGGTGGGTAAAGGAAAGGGTAGAGCATTCCCGCTCCACGCGATTAAGGCACATAGGGGTGTAGATGTATAGCTCCACTCATTCTTAACCTCGTCACTAGATGGTTGTGAGGGGTTAACTTCACGTCCCGGCCGCTTTACCTCTGGGAAAGAAAGCCAGTACCAATTCAGTAGAGTCTGGGCGGACCCCAGAGCCCGTCTGGACAAGGTCTCTTGACCGACCGCGCCGGGATTCGAACCCCAGACCGCCATACCGGCTCCCGAATGTATATAGCAGACTTTCCAAACCATGATTGTGAGGAACGCCGCTTCATGTACGTTTGCGTATCAATTATATTGACCTCTCTGTTCATATAAAATAGTGCGCCCACAACTGTCGTATCCGGCGCACTGCACTGCATGTCAACAGCGTACCGGTGCTCCTGAGCTAACACATGTTTATGTGTGACGGCGCCATTAAAATGTCGCGACGTTTCCAGCTCCTGTCGTTCCTTGCTACTCGACCGGGACAGTTGGATGAATGCTCTACTACTACTACCAACACCACCACCACTAATAAACGGATTAGTGCACTTGCTATGGACCGTCACAACACAGTTAAATTCCCGGCAGTGGCGGCGCGTCTGTCTTCTCTCCACCGTTGAGACGGCCTGGCGCCTGCCGGGTTGTGCCGCGAGGGTGAGATGGCCGGTCCATGAATATGATCAGTTACTATTAATAAAACAATACAAAAACAAGTCTGGACAGAATTTTATTAATAATGTATCAGGAGCGACATGTTTCGGCTTTGTCAGCCATCTTCAGGCTGCATACACAATTGCGGTGTGCTGCTAAATTATTCATAAAGTTGTGTCTAGACTTTTTTATATACTTTTATTGATACTGTACTGAACAGCACGGGATGGCTTGCTTAAAAATGATCAGTTATATTTATGTAGCGCCGAGGGTAACACACCTTCATACCGTCTACCTGACATGATTATTAATTAAGCGCAGGCACAAATTTATTTTTACTGACTTTTAAAATAAAATTTGCAATTTTTCCTACAAACGAGGGACTGAAATACAATTTGCGTATTCTGTCATTTTTGTAACGTGGCTGCTTTGTGTCAGGGACGGTCTGACTTAGAATCCGTCTCAAATATCAGCTCTTTTGTGTTTTATGAATTATACCTACTTAAAGCTCCAGTCCGTACCGCGCAGTAAACACTCCGTCTCAGTTATACAAACCAGTCAGTTAATGTTGTACAGGGAAATAATCGCTGTTTGTTTTGAGATCCACACAAAACACATAAATACACTGTGTGAGCAGAACATGGAATTGCTGAATGTTAAACTGGCGATACGTATACTTATCACTGGGCTCTAAAGGGTTAACCGTCAGGTAAGCCATAGTAAGCAGGTCTGTGACGTCATATCATAAATCCCTCTGAAACGTCTACGACCAGCTGTTAAGTACATCGCAATGCGTAAACAAGTTTTGTGCCAAACAAAAGAACGTTGCACGTGACCCGAATGCCACGTAGTGCTGTGTCGCTGTCTGCACGAAGTGAAGTCGTGAGCAGGAATACGCTGTGTCATTGGGTGACTGCCGACGTTTCGTCGTTTCATAGTCAGGGTCAAACAGTCCAGGAAGACTACTTGAACCTGAATGTGCAGGCACTCAGAAACGTCGGTCAGCACCGTCACGACGCAGCGTAACGTCAAAGACCAACCAAGTCTGTAACTTGTGGACATTGTCAGTGACGTCATCATTAGAAAGTTACTGGATGCTGTGTTTGTCACACTTCCGGTATTCATACGCCGACGGAATATTCATACTTCGGAACTACTTCCGTTTCTAAGTTCAGTGAAAGAGCTGGCTGTGACAGGGGACGAGCGGGACGGGACAGGACAGGACAGGGCACAGTAACAAGACGAAGATAAGCGTGTGTAACATTGGGCTTTCTTATTTAATCTATGATTACCGGTAACTGTCGCACTGCGGCAGGATCAATATTGGCAAGCTAGCAGTTCCTCACCTAGTCAAAAAAAAAAAATCCCTGAAATTTATGCAACCCCGATGTTCATTACAGTGTTCACAACAGCGATTCAGAATTACTTAACACGGCAGTTTCTGGCTGCCACATTCTGATCCTATTCGCAACAATGCACATAGCGATAGGTTTTTTTTTGCTCTAATCACTTTGTCCAGTTCGTAAATACTTGTTCCGCCTATTGCACGGTACATCCCGACCGAAGAGGAAGTGTAGGCTGCCATCTTCTGGGTACATTCGTAAATGTGAAGGTGCTTCAGGTGTCTGTAAGGCAGCCAGTGTTAAGGAGCTGAAAACTGAGGATTATTTTTTTTTGTGTACTTGTGATATACAAGATATACAAGTAAAGAACGCCTTGGTAAAGTGGAGTGCGTTGGTTGCAGTCCATTACGTGGCTATCTGACATTTGTCAATGCAACAATGCGTTTTCAAGAATGAACTCAGGAAAGAGGCTTATTAAGAACGATCTTCGCCTTCTGTAATGAAACTGAAGTAAATAAAACGTGATCTATTTTCTTCATGCAAGAGAAATTTCACGACCTGGCAACACTGCTCAATGAGGCACAAGGTTACGAGATGAAAGTGAAGGAAGACAGTGTGGGTCAGTGGCTCGTACCGACTGCCTAATCACATGGTACTACGTATGTCAAGTGTCGAGTCTTTGAGGAAGGGAAGGCACAGAAATTACCACCTAATGTCGTGCTTAAGAGTGGCTGTGCTGAGGCACTTCAGCAGTTCTGCTGCAATACGAGGAGCCAAGTTTTACAACTGCTGACAGGAGGCACAATTGAGTTCTGTTGTTTAAAGTTTCCAGCTGTACGACACCAGAAGAGAAGCCAGAAGATGCTGCACCGAGTGGCAGCAGCAGGCGCTGCCTCAATTTAATCTGTTCTTAATTTCTTCATGCGTGAAATATTAATTTTTTTAAAGCGTCGTACCCAAACATCTGAATTCCGCCACATTGCCCAAGCTGTCTCTGTGTTGTGATTTTGTCCTGGGGGTTGGGTCACGTGACGTGAACAGCGGACACGTGCATAGGTTTCGTCGAATTAGTTTATAGACTAACCTCCTGCCTTTTTGTGCTAACGGAGATCATCTCGTTCTTTTCTTCATTAACACAGTGCATTGGTGTTTAAGATCTGTCACTGTGTTCTCCCTGAACACAGTACACGTGTACCGACACATGGTGCAGAAGCTCATTTAATGTTTGTACTGATTACGGATGTGCAGTTAGTTGGCACAATAAATGGCGCAGCCTTTCATAAAAATGCATGGATTGGACAAATTTAAAATCACTGAAAATAATTCTTTGTGGCAATCTGACAGTAGTTTAGCTGGTAAAGAACTCTGCGCCTTTATTTTATCCGAAAGCCGATTAACGACGTGTTTAAGGTGTTCCGTGATGTGACGTCGTGCGGTTTGGTATCAGACCTGACACCACCGCAGAATTTTGTGCGTTATGTTTGTCCTGACAACATTCTACTGTTGGACAACATTCTAAGCTCACTGACTCATTGCACGCTTTCAAACCGTGTTTGCTCACCTTCCAGCACTAACAGCAGTATTACCAACACCCCACAGCCGCGTGACTGTACAGTTTGCAGTAGCACTGCGCTGTAAAGGCACACATCTTCCCTCTTGGCCGCTTCAATCTTTGCGGTAGTAGTTCCGGTAATCAGTTGATAGCTCGCAGTGCAGTGAAAATTGCCCATGTTCTGTCTCATCGCTTGACGTGGCACCGGTGTGTCACGCTGCGACATGCGTCTCACACTTATTGTGCCTAACCGCAGCTGTGGCAGAAACGGTGGGACGTCGCAGTCACTCTGGAACTGCTCCGTTGTCCCAATGTGCCCTTCCCTATCACCCTTAGGCAGTTGGTACTGACGCCGTGGAGGAGAGTGCTGCTTGAGAAGCTAACAGTTTCTCAGCCAGCCAAGAAACTCCCCACATTTTACGAAACCCGGATGTTCATTACCGTGCTCACAATATCCCGCCAAATTGTCTCTATCCTTAGCCAGATGAATCCAATCCACGCAAACTCGTTCGATTTCTTGAAGAACCATTTTAATATCGTCTCATCCACGCCTAGGTATTCCAAGCGGTCTTCTTCCTTCAGGTTTCTCCACAAAATGAAGTACCAGACTGGTGTCTGCGAGCGATTTGGTGGGCCAAAAAGGGGACAATGCAACAATTTTAATATTTTTTTAAGAAACTGACAATTACGAAAGGTAACAAGCTGTCCCTCTGTACGCCATGAAGGCGCACAAGGAGGGTTCAGGTATAGCTCCAGTCATTCTTGACCTCGGTACTACATGGAGGGGAGGGGTCAGCCTCACTCCCGGCTGCTTCACCCATCAGTAGAGGAGCCCCGGGTACCATTGAATAGAGGGGTATGTGGGCCCCAGACAGGTCTGGACGTGTTGAGAAGCGATAAATCTGTTGCTTCTGCCGGAATTCAAATCCCGGATCGTCCAGTCACGTGCCACTAGTCACCATATGGTACTGGCGGCGGTTCAAACTGCAGTAAATATGCATGTTGCGGCGCGCGACTCGTCTGTCGTCTAGACGTTTGTTGGAGCAATCACATTACAGGCTGGGACAGGCCCTTAAGGATGCAGGAGGTTGAGGCTCCCAGAATTTCCAGGCAATCGGAACATGAAGGTGGCAAGGTTGTCAGCCCTACGCACCGGCCGCCTTTACCCCCCCCGGAGATAACCCTGGTACTCATTTCAGTTAGAGGCTGAGTCGACCCCAGGACCATAGTGCGGCCGGAGACGTTTGTTATTCCTCCTAAGATTGGTTTCATCGAAAATGCAGGTGGATACAAGGAATGGAAACGTCCTTCTGTCAAACTCTTTCAAAATAGTCCACTAACCATTCAAAAATATTCGACAGTCTCCATGGAAATGAACTTGTTTTTCAGATCTGTGTCACTCTGCAAGTCGATTAGCTTCAGCTGAAGAATATCTGGTCCCATTTTGACATCTAAGGAGACAGGAGAGGTTAGAAGGTCACTGACACTCTACTTTCCTGAAATGCCGAAATTTATGACAGAACTTATCATGCAGCTTCTGTACTTACTGGCCGCATTAAGGTCATGGGCAACGTTTAACGTGAAAAACACTCCGTCTCGGTAATACAAACCAGTCAGTTAATGCTGTACAGGGAAACAATCGCTGTTTGTTCTGAAATCCATACAAAACACATAAATACACTGTGTGGGCAAAACGTAGAATTGCTTAATGTTAAACTGAGGGTATATATAGTGACCACTGGCGGTACAGAACGTAACTTTCGTTTATAAGTTCAAATAAATTAACATTCACACTGTAGGCAAATTTCGCAAATAGCTGCGACAGCCGACGACAAAACTCGATGGGCCGCATCCAGTGCTACCCTCAAGTTGGCTATTTTGTCCGCTCCAATGTTGATAGTGATGCACGGGATTTGGGCTGGTTTATGTTGGGCAGAGGGGGAGGAGTGATATATGAGCTGTAGAAGGGAGCAAGTTGGCTGAAGGCGTAACTCTTCTGACTTATATTCGGCAGGTGTGCGGTTCGACTTGCGGCCGGCGGACCGCTTGGTCCTGTGTTCTGCGGGTTTCTCGCGGTAGGTGCTAGGACACCGGGTGACAGTCGGCTGCGACCGATTTGTTGCACACAATTTCCTTCTATCCAGTCGTTCAGCTCTGTCCGCGTTACTGCCAGCGTGGTATATTGACCCTCTAAGTCCCAGTGATCACTATACAGTATGTACCGCCAGTTTAACATTCCACAATCTTACGTTCTGCCCACACAGTTTATTTATGTGTTTTGTGTGGATGTCAGAACAAACAGCGATTATTTCCCTATACAACATTAACTGCCTGGTTTGTATAACAGAGATGGAGTGTGTTTACTGCGCGGTGCGGATTTCCCATGATGAGTGTTTGTTCGTCAGCGTTCTGTAATTAGCAGCGCAATGTTACCACTCCTGTGCTGCTGTCTGTGCACTTAATAGCAACAATCATTTTTTGTTTGTAATGTGTAGCTTTTTTGAACGTGATAGCAACATTGTTCAATTCTGTCAGTGTTTTCATGTGTCTGTGCTGGCAGTTAATTGTGTACAGTTCTGCAACACATGTTATTTCCCTATGCCGCATTAACTGATTGGTTTTTAGGGGCGTTCGCAAAATACGAAGAGCGACTACTGGATTCAGCAACTCCGCTCCGAATGGACGGATTGTAATGAAATGTTATCCTTTAGGATTTTCCGAAAATCTGTCGTGAAGATTCAAGTTTCACTAAAATCTGACAAGAAAACGGGCACTTAACATAAAGACCGAATGATGTAAATTTATGGTAATCTCTCAGAATTCTCCTTAGAATCAGAGAAGTTTCAGACAAAAGTTGCAGAGAAAGTCAAAACACGTGTTATGTTCAATAGTTTTTTCTTTGAAAAATCGTGTCTTTTGAGAGATAATGTGGAAAAATATGGCAGAGTTCGACAGGCCACAGATGGCGATATAATGCGGCGTACACAAGACGCTAGATAGCTAAGGAAAGGGTAGAGATACGTCGTAATATGGAATGCTGATTCCTTTTCCACGGCAGCATAAGCCTCATGTTACGTTATGCGTACACTGTCTGTCTTTTAACGAAGACGGGGGGGGGGGGGGGGGGTTGATGTGGTTGGCGGATCCGTTTTTAAAGAACAGGGGTAGGTTTTGTTAGTTAGGTTTGGCCGGGGTT
>Ga0123355_10007274_pt1 | contig 16556 bp, 11 predicted proteins | sample TergutEmb28metaG_3_FD_89872 | JGI IMG/M metagenome (GOLD analysis project Ga0123355, IMG submission 89872) | Embiratermes neotenicus P1 segment gut microbial communities from Petit-Saut dam, French Guiana - Emb289 P1 | ecosystem: Host-associated > Arthropoda: Insects > Digestive system > Gut ...
AATTCCGCCGTTTCGCTCTGTCTGTCTCCAGGGCCCGGGTTCCAGGAACTCAAACCAAGCGGCTTGTTCAACTAACATCGAGGCTCATCAGCCCGTCGGACGTCTGAAAACAATGCGGAAAGGGAACTGTCTTGCTGAAATTCCGAGGGGCATCTTCTCCTCCTCCAGGGAAGCGACACGCGCGCAAGTAAGTCAACAGATGACAGCTGTTTAACCATCAGCTTTAGCCCTTCACTTTAGCCATTCACCGCCCGCTCTCGGCGACTGTAATCAGCAGCCATCCGCTGCCCCCGCCAACCAGCACATTCCGAGGTGAGGTCAGGGTGATCTCGCCGGGTGTGCTGTCTCGAGAATCTGAGATTTTCAGACCATCCAAACCATAAGTACCGCATGCCGCGCTTGAAAAGACCCAAACCGCCTGTTCCCGGTCATAGCCCGGACCACCTGGACACCCCGAAGGGGGATTCGGCGTCAGCTTGATCAGCACCGAACTCCCCTCAAGCCACGTGCCGGACACACCCTGGCGCGAGGCCACCTTGCCCCATCCGCGCCGTACCAAATCTCCGCCCACCTGCCGGGTCACCCACTGCGTGACCGGATCCCGGTCCGAGTTGGCGCTAATCGGAGATTGGGCGTCGAAGACGCTCCCCGTGGAAGCCAAAGCCAACAGGCGGGTCGTGATCGGGATCGTGCGGTCGTGATCCTCAATGCTATCGAATACCATGACGATGCTCGCGCCCGACGGTCCCGGCTTGGTCACCTTCGCGACGTGCCCGAAGATGCGTGATCGTTCGCTGACTGCTGCGCCGGAGGGCAACTCCACCTTTTGCATGACTCGGCCCTCGATCTTCTTTCCCGGCCGGTCCCTGGCCGCGTTAAGGCCCGAACTCAGCATGATCGGGATGACCGTCCCGACCTTAACCTCCCGAGCCTGGATGACTACCGCAAGTGCCAGCGCGATTGTGAACCTGACCCAAGACATCATTGACCCTGCTCCCATTGCGGCGCTGTCCCACCGATGTGGTGCCGTCCCACTGAATCGTCACGGTCATATTTTCCAGCTGAATCCGAGGATCACCCTAGAAAATTTTCCCGTTCAGCTGGGAATGAACCCTTGACGTAAGCTGCCAGCGCCTCAATCGCCCTCAGGTTATGAAAAAGTTACCGCTTCAGCCGGTGGCGAAGAAACCTTCCCTGGGAGGGTTCCATGAAGAGAAATTCTTTTGCTCACTATCCTGACACCTGGCTCTTCCAGCAGCGTCAATTGCTGGCTCCGTTGACTTCCGCAAAAGCGGAGGCACGCTCACAGGTTCGGACAGCGGACTGGCCCTCACCGGGTCGGTTCCTTTTCTCGTCAGCGGGCTGAACGGCGGAGGCATGATTACGGGCGACGACTTGGGTAGCGTGGGTTTCACGACCGCAGCTTTATCCAGCGGTTCGTTCGAAACGGGCGGAATATTTGCACCGGGCGGTTCGGTAACGATCGCCGCCAACGATAGGGATAGGGATGGACTTCCCAAACCAACCGTTTTTACGAGGACGTTCTCCAGGCCGGCTACATAGACGCTCATTCCTTTTGTCCACGGAACTCACAACTATACACTGGCTCGAGACCTGTCGGGCACGCTCGAAGGTGCTTCTGTCACGGGCGCCGGTCGAAGTGACCGTCAACACCGGTACCGGTTCTTGAACCCGAAATCGTCGTTGTCAACCTCATCTCAGGTTCCCCGAACCGGCTCCATAGGCTTGGTGGGAACCGGCCCAAATCGGGCCGGCCCGAAGCTCAGCCGCCCGCCGCTTTATGCTCCCACCGCCGCGTGGTCCGACATCGGCTTCCGGTGGTACCGCAAGGCCACATTCATGAAGACATGACCCAGGAAAGTCTCGAAGCGGATCATAAGCGCTTGAGTGTGTTCGCCGGTCCTGTCGCCTTGCTCGGTGGTCAGCAGGAACGTGGATGCACTCGGCAATGAAATCCGGCTCGACCGTGGGCGAGGCCCTGGGATTTGTTTGCCTGGAAGCCGAGAGGGGGAATCCGCGCTCGCACTGCTCGAAGGACAAATCAGTCCACGTGCTGCTCCGCGACATGATCATGCCGCGCATTGTGGTCCTCGAATTCCTCGAGCTCGAATTCCTCGAGAAGGTAAAAAGCTTCTGCTCCGCACCGAAGTCGCGCGTAGGACCGGGCACGGATCCATCGAAACCGCCGTGATGACAAGCGAAAGAAATTGCGCGCAGAATTACTCCTCGCGCAGCAGAATCAGCGGATCCACCGACAGCGCTCTGCGCGCCGGAATCCAGGTAGCCAGCACTCCAACCAGCGCCATCGCCAGCAGCACCCCGGCGAGCACCACCGGATCCCGCGGCGAAGCCTGATACACGATATAAGCCAACACGCGAGCCGCGAGTATTCCGAGCACCAACCCCGTGGCCGAACCAACGGCAAGCAGTTGGAATGCGCGCCCCAGCGCGGTCTCCAGCACCTCCTTCCGCCGTCCCCCAAGCGCGACGCGAATCCCCAGCTCCCGCATCCGTTTGCTCACCGAATACGCCGCCATCCCGAAAATTCCGGTGATCGAAAGAATCGCGCCCATCGACCCCAGCACGCCCAGCGCCAGCGTCGCCATCCGGGCGGGGAAAAGCACGATATCTAATTGACTGCTCCACAACGTCGTGTCCACCGGCAGTCCCGAATCGAGCCCGCGAATCCGCCCGCGGATGTCGGCGGCCAGTTGCTGGGGATCGCGTGCCGACCGCACCACCAGGTCTGTCTGGCTGGCAGGCGATCGCAGCCATGGAAGAAACATCGCTGAGTCCGGAGCTTCGGTCAGGCTTAGATACTTTCCGTCCTCCACCACTCCAATAACCTGTACCCGCGACCCGTCCGTCATTTTGAAGTATCGTCCCACCGCGCCGTGGACCGAGCCATACATCCCCACCGCAAATTCGCGCGTGACCACCGCCACCGCTGGAGCGTCTTTGTCGTCGTGCCAGTCGAAGTCTCGTCCCGCCAGCAAAGCCGTGCCCGCTGCACGAAAGTATCCCGGCGACACCTCGTATCGGTACGGCCGAAACGCCGCGTTCCCCGCCCGCAGGTCGGTCGTTTCCTCCCGAAATATGCTGCTTCGCTCGGCCGCCGCGTAAACCAGCGGCGGATAGCCGTTCACCAGTCCCACATGCTCGACGCCGGGAATGGTCTCGAGCGCGTGGAACATGCGCTTCTCCATAGCGAGCCTTTCCTCACCACGATAACCCGCCATCTGCAGATTCGTGTTGACCAGCATCACCCGCTGTGCTTCAAATCCCAGTCTGCCGTTCAGCGACTGTACCAGCCCGCGCACCGCCACCATCGACGACGTGATCAGCACCGCGCAAATCGCGATCTGCCCGACCAGCAGCACGTCGCGCACAGTGATTTTCCGTCCCAGCCGCGCGCCCGATCCCGCCTTGACGATCTCGTACGGATTCGCCCGCAACACCTGCCGCACGGGAACAATCCCGAACAGAAATCCGCTGACCACTGCCAGCGCCAGCGCGACCACATACACTTTCCCATCCGGGGTGACCGGGATATGCATCGGCGCCACCGGAAACGGCCGCCACACACTTAACTGCTTTAACAGCGCAACGCTGCCCGCCAGTCCAACCGCGCCTCCCATCAGCGAGATCAGCACCGCTTCGGTGAGCAACTGGCGCACAATGCGCCCCCGGTTCGATCCCAGCGCCAGCCGCAGCGCGACTTCCCGCGAGCGGTCGGCGGCACGCGCCGCAAACAGGCCGCCCAGGTTCGCGCACCCTGCCAGAAGAATCAGTCCCGCCAGCACGGTCAGTCCCGTCACGAATTCATGCACCGCCGTGGCAAACGAAGTGAGCCCGACGCGTCCCAGGTACGCAGTCTTCTGACTGAATTCCCGGGGATATGTTCTTGCCAGATAGGCGCCGACCGAGTTCACATCCGCCCGCGCCGAATCGGGCGTGACTCCCGGCTTCAGATGCCCGAAAGCCTCGAAAATCTCACCCGTCGTGGCGCGGGTCGTGAGACTTTCCCCGTCGATTTGCTCCTGGTTGACGATCGGCATGAAGAAATCCACCAACCCGAACAACAACGTCCCGCCAAACCCGGGCGGCCCGACGCCAATAATCGTGAACGGATGCTTGTTCACTTCGACAACCCGCCCGATCACGTTGCGATCGTCCTGAAACCGGCTGTGCCAGTACGCATAACTCAGCACCAGATAGGGGGCGCTGTTGGGCCCGTGCTCATCCGCCGGGGTGAAAAACCGCCCAAGATAGGGATGAATTTCGAGCACATTAAAATAATTGCCCGTGGTAGCGAATCCAGTCGCGATCGAAGGATTGCCGCTGCCCGTATCGAGCCCCGCAAAGGCGAAGTTGAACGCCGCCAGATCCTCAAAGCTGTGATTGCGGTCGCGCAGATCGAGATAATTGGGATACGACTGAAAGCCCGGATCCTCGCCGTATGCCGTTCCCCACAAAGTTTCTCCGTGCGGTACGGGAAGCGGTCTCAGCACTAATCCATTCATCACGCCGAACACGATGGCATTGGCGCCGATCGCCAACGCCATGGTCAGAACCGCCAGCGCCGTAAAGCCCGGGGACTTCGAGAGCATGCGCAGCGCGAAGCGCACATCCTGCGCGAGCGTGTCGAACCATGCTCCTCCCAGCGCCCTGTACGACTCCTCTTTCACCCGCTCGGCGGCACCGAACTCGATGCCCGCCCGCCGCTCGGCTTCGGCGCGGCTCATTCCCGAACGCTCCAGATCGTCGGCGCGCAATTCGAGATGCGAGCGAACTTCCTCGTCCATCTCTTCGGCGAGCTCCCCGCGATGAACAAACTTCCGTGCCAGCGATCGAAAATAAGCGATTAGGTTCATACTTCCTCCGGCCTCGCCGCCAGCGCCGCGCCCATGGCGCTGGCAACGCGCTTCCACTCCTCGGTTTCTTCGCGCAGACTCTTTCTCCCGGCTGCCGTGAGTTCGTAAAACTTGGCGCGCCGATTGTTTTCCGAGATCCCCCAACTGGCTTTGAGCAACCCCTGCCGCACCAGCTTGAACAGCGCCGGATACAGCGCTCCCTGCTCGATCAGCAGCGCCTGACCGGAAATCTGCCCGATGCGCAACAGAATGCCGTAGCCGTGCAGAGGCCCGAGAGAAACCGCTTTGAGGATGAGAAGATCGAGGGTACCGGGAAGAAGCTGCGCCTGGTCGTTCATGGCTCCCCCTAAGATGCTTAGGAGATTACACCCGCTCTCCTAAGTTGTCAAGGAGAATGGCGCGCGGATGAATGACGCGCGGAGAAAGCCTGGGTCCCGGGGCCCCGCTTCCGGCCGATTCGGGGAAGGGGCGCACTTCCGCAAGCGGCACCGGTCATTCGAGGTCTGGAGAGATGCGAAATCGACGCCAGCGGCAGGTCTGGAAAACGCGCGGCTTAACTAACCCTGTTGTCAAGCGGCGACCGAGCCGGGCTTTACTCCAGGGTGATCGATCTCGGACTTTACCCGTCCCCTCTGCTTTCGAGAAGCTGGGAAACCCGCTCGGCCACTTCCTTCACCAGAAACCCCATCTTGGGATGGCTGGGCTCCATGTCCACATGAATCCCCGCTTCCCGCAGCCCCGCCGAGGTCACTGGCCCGATCGATCCCACGACCACGCGCGACAAAGCCCGCACCATGTCATCGCGCAGCTTCATCTCCTCGGCAATCTCGAGCAGATGCCGGATCTGCACCGCCGAAGTCACCAGCAGGACGTCGATTTCACCGCGAGCAAGCGCTTCCGCAGCCTGGCGCAGCGGCCCCGTATCCTCCGGCAGTCTCCACTCATAAATGTGGACCGGCAACACCTGCGCCCCCCGCTCCGCCAATCCGGCCACCAACTCAGGACTGGCTGCTCCATGTTCCTGGACGGCCACCGTCCGCCCCCGCACGGGCAGTGCAGCTTTCTTCTCATCAAGCATCTGAAGAAGCTCGCGCCAGGTATTCGGTTCAGGAACCACCGCGGCAATCGGCACACCCAACTCGCGCAGTGCAGCTACAGGTTTGGGTCCCCGGGCAATCACGGTAGTCCGGCTCAAGGCTGTAATGAACTCCTCCCGCCGGGAGATCGCTTCCGCGGCCTGCGCCAGCACCCGCGCCCCCACGCCCGTGAGAAAGATGACGACATCCACGCGGCCCTGTTCGAGCGCCAACACAAATCTCTGCGCATCGCCATGGTCCCCGGCGGGAACCTCGCGGGTTGCGGGCGCCACCATCGCCTGGCCACCATGGTTTGCGATGAGTCGGGCCATCTCGCGCGCACGCCGGCTCTCGAGCGCCAGCACCCGCAGATTGCCCAACCCGGCCTGAGGCTTGGACTCGTCGCTCATTGAATCTGTTCAGGCGAACAGAAACTCTTTCGTCCGCAACTCCTTGATCGCATCCCTCAACTTCGCTGCCTTCTCGAACTCGAACTTCTTCGCCGCCTGGCGCATATCTTCTTCCAGCCTGGCGATGTAGTGATCGACGTCTTCCTGCGTCTTGAATTCCGGTACACCCTCGGCCTCCTGGACCGGCACATCCGCATAGTCGGCGGCGACAATCGCGGCGAGCGACATTTCGAGCGGACGCACGATCGATTCCGGCGTGATTCCGTGCTCCTGGTTGTACGCTGTCTGGATCGCGCGCCGCCGCGAGGTCTCATCCATCGCGCGCTTCATCGAATCCGTCATGCGGTCGGCATACAAAACCGCGCGTCCATGCAAGTGCCGGGCACAGCGGCCGATGGTCTGAATCAGCGATCCTGACGACCGCAAGAACCCTTCTTTGTCCGCATCGAGAACCGCCACCAGCGACACTTCCGGCAAATCCAGGCCCTCGCGAAGCAGATTGATGCCGATCAATACATCGAATTCGCCCTTGCGCAGATCGCGCAAAATCTTTACCCGCTCGAGCGTTTCGATCTCCGAGTGCATGTAGCGGCACTTCACGCCCACCTCGGCGTAGTACTCCGCCAGATCTTCGGCCATGCGCTTGGTCAGAGTCGTGACCAGCACGCGCTCGGCTTTCTCCACGCGAGCCCGAATCTCGTGCAAAAGGTCGTCAATCTGCCCCTTCACCGGGCGAACCTCCACCTCCGGATCGATGAGTCCTGTCGGACGGATGATCTGCTCGATCACCACGCCAGCCGACTTGGTGAGCTCGTACGGCCCGGGAGTCGCCGAAACGTACACCAGTTGATTCGTACGATGCTCAAATTCCTGAAACGTCAGCGGACGATTGTCGAGCGCCGACGGCATGCGAAATCCATACTCGACCAGCACCTCCTTGCGCGACCGGTCGCCGGCGTACATTCCGCGCAACTGCGGAACCGTCTGATGCGACTCGTCGATGAACATCACATAGTCGCGCGGAAAGTAATCGAGCAGCGTCGGCGGAGGCTCACCCGGCAGTCGCCCCGTAAAATGCCGGGAATAATTCTCGATGCCGTGGCAGTAGCCCATCGCCTTGATCATTTCCAGATCAAACATCGTGCGCTGATGAATGCGCTGCGCTTCGACGGCCCGTCCCTGCTTTTCCAGTTCAACTTCCCACCAGGCCAGTTCTTTCCGGATCGACTCCACCGCCGCCGCGCGCGTCTCATCCTTCATCACGTAATGCGTCTTCGGGTAAATCGGCAGCCGCACATACTTCTGCTTCACCGTCCCAAACAGAGGATCGATCTGCGACAGCGCCTCGACCTGATCTCCCCACATCTCGATGCGATAAGCCATGTCGTCGTAAGTGGGGAAGACTTCGATCACATCGCCGCGCACGCGAAACGTGCCGCGCCGGAACTCGCCGTTGGTCCGCTCATAAAGAATATCGACCAGCTTGCGCGTGATGTCCTCGCGCTTCACCTTCTGGCCTTTTTCGAGGAACAACATCATCCCGTAATAAGCCTCAGGCGAGCCCAGTCCGTAGATGCAACTCACCGACGCCACGATCAACGCATCGCGCCGCTCAAACAGCGATCGCGTCGCCGAAAGCCGAAGCTTGTCGAGTTCGTCATTGATGGTCGCTTCTTTTTCAATGTAGAGGTCGGCGGCGGGAACGTAAGCCTCGGGCTGGTAGTAGTCGTAATACGAGACGAAATACTCGACCGCATCGTGGGGAAAGAAACTCTTGAACTCGTGATAAAGCTGCGCTGCCAGCGTCTTGTTGTGCGCCATCACCAGCGTCGGACGGTTTACGGCCTCAATCACCTTTGCCATGGTGAAGGTCTTGCCCGACCCGGTCACGCCCAACAGCACCTGATGCTGCTCGCGATCAAAAATCCCGCGCGTCAGCGCCTCGACGGCGCTGGCTTGGTCGCCCTGCGGCTTGTAGTTGGAGACAAGTTTGAAATCCATGAAAACCGCCCTCAGCCAACGGCCATCAGCCCGCGGCGAAACCGTAAACAGCCTACCCCGGATTGAGGACGCTTTCTGTCCTCAAAGCTTTGCCCTTCCGGCCACTCGGGCCAGCCGGAAGGAGGGATCGGCTGTCGTTTGTGGCGGCGCATCCGCCCAGCCGAGCCCGGCTGGATTTCTGCCGACAGCTCCACAGAGCCCCATTCCACCGACAGAGAATCTTTCCATTATAAACGCCGGCAGAGCAGTCGAATCACGCGATCGCCGTCACTTGTGCAGTTCGAGCGAGAGCAGCTGCGCTGGAACCGAAGGATCGGCCGATTCGACATACTCCACCTTCGCCGGCCGGTTTTCCAGATCTTTGCATGGATTCAGATCACCGTGGGGCTGGAAGCCGAGCGTGCTGAAGACGATCTTGTAATAGTTGTCCCCATGCAGCGCAAGCTGTTTGTCCTTCGTGCTCACCGTCAGATCCAGCGCGGGATTGTCGCAGCGCACTCCCTTCAGTACGCCCACCGCGAAGCGATGCGGCCCTTTCGCGACAAAATCGCGGTGCTTCAACAGAGGAATGGAAGCATCCGAGGTCGCCGCCTCGGCGGTCACCGTCCCCTTCTTTTCCCACGATTGTCTCTGCTCGGCGACTCTGGCTTGCTGCTCGGCATACCGTTGCACGTTCATCCGGGCGTACTCGACGGCCTGGGTGTCGCCCGGCGTCCTGGCCAGCTTGGCCGCGGCTTCGAGCACTTGAATCGCAGTCTGCGCCTTGTCCATCTCGATCAGGATGTTTGCCATATTGATGCGATAGCCCACATTGGCCGGCTCCAGCGAGATCGCATTCAGTTCCGTGGTACGCGCCTCATCCAGATTCCGGCGTTCGATAGCCAGCAAAACGGCCAACCGGTCCATCGCGGGAGCGAACTCAGGATTCAGCTTGAGAGCGGTGCGCAGGCTGTTTTCCACCTGCGGCTGGCCGGCCGCTCCTCGATTGCCGTTCATGGCAATGGCGGCGAAATAGTAATGCGCCAGAAAACTTTGCGAATCGAGTTCGACCGCCTGGCCATACCACTTCTTCGCCTCCTCGAGGTGTCCATTGCGGAATTCCAGAAAACCTTTGGTTTCGTGAGCCAGGACATTGCCGGGATCTTGCTGCAGCACGCGGTCCAACAGAACCTGCGCGTCAGTGGTCCGCGAGTTGTACGCGAGGAAATCCGCGCGCAAGGCATCCGATTGCGCAGCACTCACCGGTTGTGCCTTGAACGCCGAGTTGTCTACCTCTGTCGTGGTGATCATCTTGAAGTAGCTGAAGCTCCCGTGCCGGACGTAGTCCTCGAGATCGGACTGGAGCTGGTTGAGATCGCCGAAGGCCTGAGCCGCGGCCGTAACCGGATCGACTTTCTGCGTCAACAGGCTGGCGTAATCGACCATGCGGTGTGTCTTCTGCCGCGCATCGCTGGTTTCGATGTAGTGCGTCAGGGCCCAGGATTCTGCATAGAAAATTGAGCCCTTGTTCTCCTCGTGGTAGTAAGGAGATTTTTCATCGACGGTCAGCAGCACCGACAGAGGTAACAGCCGGTTCTGGCGCAGCCACTGAATGTCGTCGGCACTCGACTGGCCGAGCCAAGCGTCTTTCTCGTGAATGTCGGTGTTCTGATAAAACTCGGCCAGCCCCTCGTTCATCCACAGAGGCATCCAATCGGCGGAACGCCGCAGCAGAAAATGGGTGTACTCATGGTAGATCACCGCGTAGGGATGATCTCCCTCCGCGTCCATCCGCATCAGTACATAATTCTTGTCCGCTCCCGAGATAAACAGCCCACCTAACTTCAATGAGCCCTTCGCCAGATACGCTTCCGGTTCCAGCGCCCGAAAGTCCTTCTCATGGTTGACGGCCAGCACAACGATTGGCGCGCCCGCCGCCTCCATCTGAATCTTGGGGAATAAGGCGTGAAATAGCGATCGCATCCGCTCGAACTGGTCGGCGATGCGGCGTCCCTGCTTCTCGCCCCCATCCGTCACCACAACAAAGTGAGGGCTGGTGATTTGGATCCAGGTTTCGTTCTTGTCCTTGTCGCGTGCTGGGCCGAGTGGGGCCGAGAACAGCAGGGCGGAGAGCAGGATGCGGGTGAGCATGGCGGCGCGCCCACAGAGATACAATTCCTCGGACCGGAAGTCAACCAGGAAAACAAACTTCCACCTCCAGTGGACCAGAGAGGGTCGGACGATACCTGTTTCTGCCTCGGTTGAGGAGATTCAGAACCCCGCCGGCCGCTCGGCCGCCACCCCAAACGCCCGTTCCAGAACAATCCCGGCTGCGCCGAGCGTCCCTTCATCGAAAAGCCGTCCGATCAGCGTGATCCCGTGTGGCACGCGGCGCGGCGGGGAGAACGTTGGCAGGGGATGCGCCGGGTCGGGCGCCCAATCGCTACGCGCCTCCCAGACCTCCACAAATCCCGCGCGCAGCGTCAGTGACGGATGCCCCGTGTTGTTGCTGATTACGAGCATCTCGTCGCGCAAAGAAGGCACCAGCAGCAAGTCGACTTGCGAAAACAGGCGCGCCATCTCCTCGGCCACTTTGCGCCGCATCCGGTCGGATTGCACAAAGTCGACCGCCGACAGGAACCGTGCCTGGCGGAACAGATTCGGCCACGCATCCGGCACCTGCATCTTGAGCTCGCGCAGCCCACCGCTCAGCGTCAGTTCCTCGAACGCCGCCGCTCCTTCGGCAAACAGAATCAGATTCAAACAGTCATAGGGCCAGTCGGGGAGGGAAACTTCGACCAAGTCGAATCCAACTTTTTTCGCCGTCTCCAGCGCAGCACGGTCGACCTCGGTCGCAGGAGGCTCATTCATCCAGGCAGGGAAGTAGCCGAGCCGCATCCCGCGCACGCTGGCGTTGGCGTCGAAGCTGAGATGGCTCGGCACGCTGGCCGTGTCTCCCGCATCCGGCCCGGAGATCGCCTCGAGGACGACGATCGCGTCTTCCACGCCGCGCGTCATGGGGCCAAGCTTGTCGAGCGTCCAGCACAGCGTCATCGCGCCGGTGCGCGGCACACGCCCGTAAGTCGGACGCAGCCCCGTCACTCCGCACCGCATCGACGGACTCACAATGCTGCCGCCGGTCTCACTGCCAATCGAAAATCCGACGCAACCCGCTGCGGTCGCGGCCCCCGGCCCGGCGCTCGATCCCGACGATCCTTCCTGCGGCAGCCAGGGATTCATCGTCTGCCCGCCGAACCAGACGTCATTGAGCGCGAGTGCTCCCAGACTGAGCTTCGCAACCAGCACAGCGCCGGCATCATGCAGGCGCTTTACCACCGCAGCGTCCTCGGACGGAACACGGTCGCGATACGGTTCCGCCCCATAGGTTGTGGGAATGCCTGCGGTGTCGAGCAGGTCTTTGCCGCCCCACGGAATCCCATGCAACGGCCCTCGATACTTTCCCTGCGCGATTTCCGCGTCGGCTTGCCGGGCTTGCTGGAGAGCCAGATCGCGCGTGATCGTGATCGCGCACCTCAGCCGGGGATTAAATCGCTCCAGCCGCTCCAGATAAATCCGCGCTAGCCGCTCGGATGTGAGCTGCCTGTTCTCGATCCAGCGGGAAAGTTGCACGACGGTTGCGAAGGCGATGTCTTCGTCGTTCGCGGGCAGCGAAGTGCCGTCGACCTTGCTGCGCACGAAGCGGTCCGCGGAGGCCGCGACCTTGACTCCTGGCAGCAGAGGATTCCAAACCGTGGCAGGGGCGAGAGTCGATTGGAGAGCGAGCGTTCGCGGCCCGGTTCGCCGTTCGTAGACCGACGCCAGCGTCCGCCGCCAGGTCGAGGCCGCCATCGCCCGCTCGGAGTCGGTGAGCGGGAACTGCACCAGTCTCTCGGCCTCGGCAAACGTGGCCTCTGAAACCGCCGGCCCGAACTCGGGACCGGCGCCAAAGGCCGGAGGTGCCCCCGGCGGCAGCTTGGACAAATCCTGTGCCTGAACGCGCGAAGAGGCGACCGCTCCGAGTGCCGCGAGCGATGTTGCGGTCAGAAATTCTCTGCGTGATTTCGACATGACCTACCTCGGACCAAGGGCCTCCGGCGTCGAGGCCGGGTTTCGAGCATCGCGCCTCAGTGTGCAGGGAGTCCTGAGGCCGTCATTGCGGGGCGCCAGCAGTCGGCGAGGATGCCGGTGCCGCCAGACACCGGGCTCCTCGTCGCTCGGTTCCTCGGAATGACAAAGTATCGTGGCGAAACACAAAAGTCGGAGCACAAGCCCAGAACCTGAAGCTTCAGCCTACGCTTGGCCGCAACTCCACCCTCTTCGTCGTGATCGTCACTCGCACCGCCGGCAGTACCGGCCGCGGATACGGTTTTGAATACGCTTCCACCGTGATCGTTCCCGGCGTCCGCGTCGATTGCACGATCACCTGCGCCAGGCCATTGAACAGGCTGCGCTCCGGTTCCTTGTCCGATTCCTGACAGTTGGGATCGCCGTTGCCGACACCGAGAAACTTGCCTTCGCCCGTGACCCTGAAGCTGATCCTGTTGCCTGCGGTGGGAAGCGCTCGGCCTTCCTTGTCGAGCACTTCCACTTTCAGGACCGCCACGTCATCGCCGTCCGCATTGATTTCCGTGCGGTCGGCGGTCAGGCGAATCGCCACCGGGTCGCCGGTCGTCTCGCGCTTTTCGCTGAGCACCACCTTGCCGTCCTTTGTGCCACGTGCTTCGATTACGCCCGGTTCGTATCTCACTTTCCACTCGAGGTGCGTCAGCGGCTCGACCCTCTGCGATCCCTGACTCTTGCCGTTGAGGAACAACTCGACCGAATCAAGATTGGAGTGGACCCACACGGAAATCGGCTCGCCTTCGCGCCCACCCCAGTTCCAGTGGGGCAGCAGATGCAGCACCGGCTCCGATCCCCACCACGCCTTGTAGTAATAAAAGTTGTCTTTTGGAAAACCGCACGTGTCGACGATGCCGAACTGCGAGTTGATCGACGGCCATCCATAGGGCGTAGGCTCACCCCGATAGTCGAAGCCGGTCCAGGCAAAGCCTCCAGCGAGCCACTCGCGGGCAGCGTAGAATTTCCACCATTCCTCGGCCAGTTCCGACCAGTCGGTGTGATTGAGGTCGTAGGCGCTCACCCAGTTGCGCAGCTTGTCGGTCACATAAATGCCGCGCGTCGAAACCGTGCTTGCCGTCTCCGAACCCACGCACGGAATCTTGGGATGCTTCTGACGCCAGCCGTCGATCACCTTCAAGTTGTAGTTGAAGCCCATCACGTCGAGATGCTCGGGGAAGCGCGTGTCGAACGCAGTATTCACAGCCGCGGTGCACAAACGCGTCGGATCAAGCTCGTGCGTGCGCCGAATCATCTCGTCGACCACGCGCGGTCCCTGCGGCTGGTACATCATCACCCACTCTTCATTGCCCATGGACCACAAGATGATCGACGGCGAGTTACGGTAGCGTTTCACCATCAGCTCGAGCTGTGCCATGCCTTCTTCATTCGAGCTCATCATGCGCGTCTCGCACATCATCATCATGCCCATGCGGTCGCAGGCCTCAACCCACTCGGGCGTCGGCATATTGTGTGAGGTGCGAACGGCGTTGCCCCCCATCTCTTTCAGGACCCCCAGTCGGTACGCCTGCAGTCGATCAGGAAGCGCGGCGCCCACTCCGGCATGGTCCTGATGGTTGCACGTGCCTTTGATCGCGACCCGTTTTCCGTTGAGGAAGAATCCCTTGTCTGCGTCCCACTTGATGTCGCGAATGCCAAAGCGGATGCGCTCGCTGTCCCGGACTTTGCCGGCCGACTCCACGGTCAAAACGGCGGAGTACAAATAGGGAGTCTCGGGAGACCAGAGTGCGGGGTCAGGTACGTTGACCCCGGCGGTAAACCTGGCGGAACCATCGGCGTTGATTGACTGCGGAGCTGATTCGGTGGTGGCGACCTGTTCTCCACTCGCATTGAGAATCTGCCATTTGACGCGGCAATCCTCGGCCTGTCTCCCATCATTCTCGACGACAGTCCCCAGTTCCAGCGAACCCGGCGTGCCTCGGGTTTGTCGAACCGGGCGACGCACGTAGCTCTCCCAGTGCCCCAGATGCAAGGGGTCGGTCTTGGTCAGCCACACATGCCGGTAAATTCCCGCGCCCTCATAGAACCATCCATCGCCAAAACTCGCGTCCATGCGGACGACCAGATAATTTTTCTCTCCATAGCGCAGGAAATCAGTCACGTCGAAGCGGAAGGGCGCATAGCCATTGTCGTTGCGCCCGATGAAATATCCGTTCAGAAACACCAGAGCGCTGCGGAAGGCGCCATCGAACTCCACCCAGATGCGCCGCCCCGAATCTTCTGTCGGAATGTCGAAGGTGCGCCGGTACCATCCAATGCTTGTCTCCGGATAGCGCCGGCCAAGCGGCTTGTACCCGTGGCTGTTCTGCTCCTCATCCCAAACGAAGGGCAACTCGACCGCCCAATCGTGCGGCAAATCGAGGGAGCGCCACTTCGAGTCGTCAAACTTCTCCGTGGAAAACGCGAGATCGCCGCTCTTGGCGAAATCGCCCTGGCCCATGCCGAATCCCAGATCCCGCCGCGGATCGGAGCCGTGGCCGAAGAAAAACTTCCAGCCAAAGTCGAAAAGGAGACGCTCCCGCGGAGCCAGCGCGGGGGAAGAGTCAGCCGCCGAGTATCGTGCGAGCAGCCCATGCGCGGGGCCGGTAACCAGACTCGAGGCGGAAATTGCCAGGCCGGAACGAAGCAAATCACGACGGGTCAGAGACATCCTTAGCCTCACAAAGGAATTGAAATGAAATGCGTCCACGCTGCGGGATGGTTGTGTCGAAGGAAAAAAGCCCGTGCGCTCGCGACCGAGCATTATAAAGCCCGCGTGTTGATAAAGGTGGCGGATGCGTCGGATGCGTCCCGCTTGTCATCGCCGGCGCCTTGTCATTCCGGCGCTTGCCGGGCGAGACCGCTCCCGGGCAGCAGCGATGCCGCTCAGGGGGTAGATTCCTCACCGGAGTTTTCCGGGTTCACAGGGACAACGGGATTACTTCGGCGGATCCTCGACTTTCCCGATTCCCACAATCTTCGATGTCGTGCGGAATTTTTTGTAGTCGCGGAACGTCTGATCGCCGTCGATGTTGTAGCCCTTCAACAGCGCCACCCGCGCGTCGAGTTTGAAGGTAACGTGCTTGGGCAGCCAGACCTCGTCGTTTACCCGCGTTTGTTCCAGCATGACGCGCGTTCCCTTGTGGACACGCGCGATGAACCATCCCACAGCCACAGTGTCGATCGCCTCGATGTCCATCTTCGCCAGCTGCAGGTCGTCCTTGTCGATCCACACACGTCCGCGGAATTTGCTCAGGAACTTGGCCTCTTTTATGTGCGGCTCGAAGCCCGGGCGTGGCTCGCCTTCGATCACCCAGGCTTCGCGTCCGCCGACCGGTTCTGTTCCGACCAGTCTGAAGTTGTAGGCGTCGGCGACCTCGGTCACGAACTTGCGTCCTTGCGCGCGCTCTTTCTCTTCTTTTTGCTCGCGTTTCTTGCGCTCTTCGTCCGACTCGTTCTTGCGTTTGTCGATGATCTTTTGGATCTTCTCCTCTTCCTTGGCGGATCCTTTCGAGTCGAGGGGCTTGTCGTCTTTTTCGATCAGCCGCTGCACCTGCTCGCCGTAGATTTCCAGAACCTCATAGGTCTTGATCTCGGTGGACTTGGTCTTCCCCTTGCCATCGAGGTTATTCTGCACATCGCGCTCGATGTAGGTATAGTCGCGCAGGCGTCTGTCATTCTCCATGTCCTTGTCGGCGACCACGCGGAACAGCTTCACCATCTGCTCCTGCGAGAGCTTGCCCTGGGCGTCGGGATTCAGATCGAGCTTGGCCGCTTCCTCTGCTGCCGAACGATCGGCCGGGGGTTGGTCGGCGGCCGAAACATCATCATTCTTCGGCGGAGCGGCCGGGGCAGACGGCTCCTGCTGGCCGGCTGCGGCCACACTGAGAGCCAAACCCAGAAAGGCGAGAACCAGGATTTTCATAAGCAGATCTTATGACCTTAGAACACCGGACGTTCCGAAAAGATGCGAAGAAGTTCAGGCCCCTGGCGTACGCCTTGTCATTACTTGTACGCTTTCCCCAGACACTCGGCCTGGAACAGGCGCTCATCGATCCGATGCAGCCGCTTCTCCTGCG
>Ga0123355_10007275_pt1 | contig 16555 bp, 10 predicted proteins | sample TergutEmb28metaG_3_FD_89872 | JGI IMG/M metagenome (GOLD analysis project Ga0123355, IMG submission 89872) | Embiratermes neotenicus P1 segment gut microbial communities from Petit-Saut dam, French Guiana - Emb289 P1 | ecosystem: Host-associated > Arthropoda: Insects > Digestive system > Gut ...
AATAGTGCAAAGTAGAAATGCACAATTTTTAATCATTTCAAGAAACAAAACTTATTATTACTGTTTCACCAATATTGTATTATTTATATTTTCATAATTTTAACCAACCTCCAAACCTCGGTCCTGTTGATACCACAACATACACATGCTTATTGTGACCTATGTTTTTTGCTGTATATTCTACAGAAATTTTGGTATCAGCTGCCTGAATATAGCTAGATAATAGCGACGAAACGTGCAGGCGATATGTAAAAGATTGAACGTATAAGTTATGGAATAATGCATTTGTTGGTTTTACATGAGTTGTTTACTTCGCCGTAAAGCACGGTATAAATAATGTAACACTAATTGCTTCAAGTCTGGCCACCGAGCGAACCGACCTAATTTCCCACGTCTTTCCCTCCATCTTTCTTCGTAATTTTCGTGTAACATCCCATCATTTCTCTGCCGCAATTCGTAGGAGCTTCATCTTGTTGTACCGCAATCGCCCTTTTGTTCCCAGCTGTTTGTCTGCTAGAAGCAATTGACGTTCATTTTGTGGGAATCTCCTGCAATGCCAAGCTCTTAAAACCATTCGTTTTCAACGCGTGTTCCAGTGACGTAATTGTCATCACAGGCTCACTGAAAACTCTTACAAAAATGATATACTGCTACGAACAAACATAATCTATATCAGTCTCAACACAACTACATTTATTTGGCAATAGTGTCCGTATGTTTTATTCAGCGACATTTTCGACATAAATTAGGTAATCTTCAGGCTCTTAAACTTTAAACATCACATTAAAAAGGACAATATAAAATATGAAATTTTATATTTTCTTCATCAATGCTTGTTTAAAGTTTAAGAGCCTGAAGATGACCTAATTTGGGTCGAAACATGTCAGTTAATTGCTTAATAAAAATAGTTGTATTGAGACATATTGATTTTGCTTATTTATAACGTTGACACAAAACGCGATATCACACGTAAAAGACATTAAATTACTTAACCCCTTGTGTTCGCAACGTACTCTGTTTTATATAAAGATTCAATTCGTACCGCGAAGTTTACGTTCCATCTCTGTTTCAAGAACTGATCAGGTAAGGTAGACGTCGCTGTTCGTGCTGAGATCCATACAAAACACACAAATGCCCAGTGTAAAGAGAATCTAGGATTTTTATATTTTAAACCTGATGGCACCTAAAGTAACCGATAAGCTTCAAAATGTTAATGCGGATTTCCCTGCTTTCATAAAACTATCCCGGGAAAATTGAAACTCATTCAGGAACCGAATATCTGTTAGAATATGCAGCAGTATTTGCACTCATTCTCAAGGCCTTACACCGTTGGCGCGCTCTTCAGGTAAGAGGTGATGTACTTTGTGAAGGTTGTGCAAATAAACACTATAATGACGCAAAATTCTCCATACCTCTGTTTGTGTTACACCAGCCGTCTAACTATAATGTGTGTGCTAGTATTAGGGCTTCGCTGCACTTCTTCCAGAACACCACCTATATTACGGCTTCCTTGTTCACGTCCTGCACTCGCTTCGGGGAAGAAATCAGTTTCGTTCAAAAGTCTGTGTTCGTTTTCAAACATTCAGCAACGCGGAATTCTACACAGTTGATATGGTTTTCGATATTTCACCACAGCAGCTTCACAATTTCCACTGCATAAATAGTACATGAAATGCCTGCCTCATCTGCAAAAGTGTAAGATATTTTGTACTTCACATCGCACTGCAAAACAACACAGCCAGACACACATAAACACACCCCGCACAACCGCTAGCCAAAACAATGCACGTATACAAGCAGAAATTCGATCAATTTACAACAGTGTCAGCTGGCTTCACTGGCGCGTAACTCGATGCACATGTCGAATTACCTTTGCGCCAACACACTGTCAGAACACGCTCCTGGAGTTTCGCAAATGTCCTACGGGCCTCAACATCTTATGTTTTGTGCTGTGTACCAGTGTGTTGTGAGTTGAAATTATTGACGGAGCAGATTTCTTCTTGAACGTCATGTCAGTAATTTGCCCGTCTTTTATGGAACCCCAAGGTTAACTGATAATTTCACGAGAACCTGCCACTTGTCCCGAGTCCAGTGGAGACCCTTAGAACCAAATTATTTAAATTATATTTAAATATCACGCCTAAATTTTTGCGCAAATAAATTTGTTTTTGTCTATTTATAATCTCACCCACACGCACCGCCCATCCTATTCTTCTTTCATTATTATCGTAATAACATTATATGTTTGACACAATATATTTAATGATTGCGATAGATCATAAAGTTGTGGATATTGCTGTGTTGTTAATTTTAATGATAAGAAATTATCTTTCTTACTACACACACTTTGTGGGCAGAAAATTTTGACTGTGTTGTCAAACTGAACAAAATATAATTTCTGAAAATTTTGTAAATTCAAAATCATGAGTGAGTCAGGGGAACGATTTGCAGATGTTTTGTGTAGAATAAGTATATTTGTTATAACATGTTACAATACAAATTTCAATGACTCATAAATAGGTATCCTTATTCGGTTTCCCTGAACAACTAATCCAGTCGAAGTAGCAAAATTTGTAAAGGTAAGTCAACCAATTGTCACGCACCCACAATGAGGATCGTTAGTGTCATTCCCATTTCTATTTCAGAAGGGATTGGCCGCAGCAATAAAATTTCTGAGGTGTATTAGATTGGAGGTGGGGGGGGGGGGGGGGGCAGTTTTAATTTTGGTCGAATAGCCACCCATACTGACAGGTTACACATAGTTTTCATTATTTTTATTGCACACAACTGCCGGAATAATAAGCTAAATTAGGCCACGGCACCTTTCTTCCTTATGCTTTTCCATTATTTACTACTGCTTTTTACCGTCAAGACTACTAACAGCATCGTTTATAAACTATAAATAAATAAATAAATAGCACACGCAGTTTGTAAGAGCAAAGTTTTTACCGCGAGTTTCACAAAAATACGATTTTTAGTAATCTACAGTACCGATATTAGGAATTTCAAGAGAAGCCACATAAATACAGGCAGACAGACGGACGGACAGTTACAGGCACTTCTGTTAACACTGTTTCAAAAAAAGACGTTATATTTATCATGCTTATTTGGAAGTATTCTTCCGAGTTCCTGAGAAAATTTACGAATATAGCACAATATCCTATCTCCGGTGATAATTCGATCCAAGGACCTGGTATTTATATATATATATATATAACTGTTCAAGCAGCCTGTAAATGCGCAGCACTTCTGCTTGATATAATTTAACATTATTCCGGTCACTGTATTCCGCCTGCTAGAGAATACTGTGATAACTAACGCCTTAACACTTATAGGGCAGAACACGGAGAATAATAATAATAATAATAATAATAATAATAATAATACAAAAAGAAACACAACAGTAGCCCGAAGCTGCGTTTTTCACAAATTTTCGACACTTTCCGCGTTGCGTATGTAACATCCAATGTAATACACATTTCTGGGAGCAAATTGAAAGCCATTGTTGCGCACGAGGTCTGTGCTGAGAATCCCATTCATGCCAAAGGACAAATTTTAACTGAAACAAAGGCGGAAGTCACGAGTATGTGTAGAAAGCGACAATGGTGTACTCTTTTATCACAGACAGTCGGTTCGCAAGAGGGTGAATCGAGTACAAATATATCCCTCTCGCATTTAGTTAAAATAATTATGTATTATCACTTTCTATAACAAATAGTTTAAAATTACTCTTATGTAAATAATATATTAATGGTGTGACCTTTCGGATAAGCAAAATACTTGTAACACAAATCAGAGTGTTTCCCAGTCGTGTACTCATTACTCTCGCCTTCACACGCTACTCACTAATGACTTGGGATTGTTTATAAGAAACTCGGAGGAACACTCTACAGTATTTATGAAACTCTCTTATAATTATTAACGGGATTTCCATTTAGTGGGTTCGTGATTAAACGCGACCGACACTCAGTAGCCTACATACATCGATTTTATGTCAAAGCTGTCATGCAAACTCGGGAGAACAAAGTTACTTACTGGACATGTTTATTAATTCATAACACGAAGAACTTTAAAATTTAAGTTAAGAGAATTGCTTCAAAGCGATAGAGTTGTTCAGTTTTGAATTATAGGTTTAAGGCTGGAAGGATGAATGTCTGCCGCCAACAACATTTACCACATATAACAAAGTTTATCATCGTAGGTCTATGCCGCAAAGTACCAAATCACTTGTTGTGAAATTACTTTAAACCTGAAAGTTTTGTCCCCCCAAACACGCCATACAGGTGGTTTGACACTAACTTCTCGTCTTGGAGTCTCGGGTTCGTTTAAATGTGAATATATGAAATTTGTCATTGGAGCAGGATTTCATACGAATTGCCTTATATTTCTCTCGACAACCATCATTCCGTCATTGCTCCATACTCTCATGACAGACAACACATGATAACACCTTCATTCTCTTAGTTGGGGTTCGTTTTTCTGATACAGCACTTAGTTCGTCACAGAAGTAAAGCTGTAAGTTTTGTCCTTCCAGTCATTTATCTGCGACAAGATTAATACTTCTTTCTGATATGAACCATTAAAGAAACCTTACTTACTTACTCCATGGAGCAGAGTCCTTCTTGAGAAGCTAACTGGTTCTGCAGCTAGTCAAGAAATTCCCCGCACTTTATGGAACCCGAAGGTTCATCATCGTATTCACAAGCGCCCGCCATCTGTCCCTATCCTGAGCCAACTCCATCCAGTCTCCACCCCCTCCCACTTCCCGAAGATCCATCTTAATATTATCCTTCCATCTACGTCTAGGTCTCCCCAATGGTCTCTTTCCCTCAGGTTTCCCAACTAGAACCCTGTGCACACCTGTCCCCTCCCCCATACGCGCCACATGCATTAAAGAAACCTATGAAACTAAAACCTCCACATCTTATGTACCAGTTCAGCACTACTACAAACTAATTTTATCATATCTACAAAGAGTTCGTGCACAAATGTTAACGTATTTAATAATCCACCTTTTTATATAGGCTTTTTTATTTTCAGTAAAACCATGAAGATGATCGAGATATATCGAAACATGTCGGGGTTACGAAAATTGTCAAAAAAATATATTAATATTAGTGCATATTTTTGTCTTATTGTGTGAAAGTAAAAATTTCACTTCCTTCTCCAAACAAACATAGAACCTGTTCAAGGTATAAACTAAATAACACTGTTTTCAAAAAAGAGTAACTTAATTGTATTTAAATATTCAATTAGAACAGCACTGAAGACACTCTCCGTCTTGAATGTCAGTACTCTAAACTAACTTGAAGGTGCCGCTTCTTACAACATTACATAACACCAGGCACGCACCCAACAATTTTCACTGGGGTGGCGATGGGTTGGGTTGGGGTGGGGGCTAGCGGTGAGAAGAAAATAATTTATACTTGGTTTTAAAAAATGTGTTATAAAAATCATGTCATAACTATAAATACAGTATAATATAACACTATTTGCAACTGTATTTATCAACGTATGCTCCATGACTCACCCACCTAATTTAAACCATAAGCTTTAATCTTCTTCATTTTTTAAGTTTAGCTATGCTTCTTAAATTCATATTTTATTCTTCAAAATTTCAGTGTATTAGTTATAGCCTATTTCAATAGCTGAGTTTGGCTGAAGGGTAAATTACGCACATCCACTGACATCATCATGTTTACAAAAATTTGTTTTTTTTTTATTTAAATTTCGAGAAGTTGGAGGTTGCAGCCCAGCAGCCTCTTTTGAGTGCGCACCTGCATAACACATAATGGCACTCTGTGGCAGTAACTGTAGAATTCGTTAAATTTAAACCCGGTGGTATTGTACATGCAATTTCAGCCGGTCTTTTGAGGGTTAACATAAACATTTCATCTTTTGGCTGTGTGTGTGCTTCTGTGTTACAGTACAGTATTGGACACATACAACACTAATGTTGCTATTCAGACAATCTAGCTGCTTTCCGTCTTCTAGTTCTGTTACGTTGGTACAATGCGTGTTTATTTTGTTGGTAACTTGGTGTATGTACTTATTCTGCCAAATGTGGGGGTTCTGAGCTCGATTCTCCGTCTGTATACGTCCTTACTAAGTTCTAACTCAGTGTAGTCAGTGAGAAACACCAACAACGGATTACCTCCAAAATACGAATACGATATTTGAGGTTTCCAGGGTCCTAAAGGATCATATTATAACCGAAGTCGTAGATATATACCGACGTTTCGGAGTAATATAAGGTCTCTATAGTCGGGACCGTTCTACAATAGAAAAGCTAAAGAAATCCCTGCAAAGGCCCAGATGATTACAGGATGTTAAGGGTCCCAGATTTCAAGCCAGTTGTCACGTTAAGGTAGTAAGGTTGCTAGTCCTACACACCGGCCAACTTTACCACCCAGTAAATATTCCTGGTGCTCACTTCTGTTAGAGTCTGAGTCGACTCCAGTGCTATAGTGCGGCCGGAAGGATTAGGTCATTAAACAATTACAATGATAAATCGGGAATCGAACCCACGACCTTCTGGCTTGTAGCGCAGTGCCTCAACCAATTGCGCCAACGTGTATCATTATATTTCGAGTTATTTGTACTATCAAAAGGAAGCCAGTATTTACTTTCTAAACACTGATAGCCCCTTTCCAGACTACATAGAGGTGTAACCCATAAGACTACATTATGAATCTTGACTAGAAATTAGGCGTGCTCCTGCTGCCAAAGAGAAGTTAATGTAAGAGTTTGTTACACTTATAAATAAACTATAGACAAGCAAAAGACATTCTGCCCTTGATATGACGGCAATCGGGAAAGACGTCTGTTTTCCGACCTTTATTCATTAAATTATTTATTATGTATAAATATAACTATTTCTTTCATTTTTTTAACAGAGACATAGTTGATGTGCAATTGAACTTGATCATATGATGTGAATTCCGATACAATAAAATTGATACTTATTGATTTCTTTAACAAATACATTATATTCTTGAGACGGGGGAAAAGTAAAAAAGAAATTATGTAACACTGAACTTCTTTCTGAAGAATTGTACCGACAGTCAGAAGAATAAACTTCTAATACTACAGTTTATTGTTTCTAAATTGTGTGAATTACGCCACTGTTCCAAATAGTTCAGGCATAGTTCTTTTGCTTTGCGTGTTGTCCTGCTCTGTAAAAAGTAAACAGGGGAGACCGGGCAGAATAACAAGGCCTTAAAAACTTATGGCCCCAATAGTTTTATTGGTTCTATTAAATTACGAATGCATAAGTGAACACCATATATTAACATGGGTATTATTTACAATTTCGTATTTTTTTAATTTTTCGGCGTAATAATAGTTACGTAATGAATGTGCGAACTTCTGAAATGGGAAAAAAAATTAGCGTTACTTAATGTAGACAAAGGATGTGTTGTGACTAATGTATACCTGAAAAATGTGGAGGTAGTTTTTGTAGTGTGTGAAGAACACAACCAATAAGGTTAGCTTGCGTTTGATGGTTGTAAGCAATAAGCCGCTGAGAGTATGTCACGTGACACGGTTGGAGGAATTTCATCATAAAAGTTCTTGAAATTTATTATTAAATAATTTATGTATTATCCGTTACGAACATGTGGAAAATTTAACGTGGTCGAAATTTGTACCAATTAAAACTATTCTTGTAGACGGATATCTAATCGACATAAATATTAATTTACCGTTCCTATTGCCATCATGAGATAAACTGAAACAGTGAACAATATAAGTTTTACTCAGACCGTTCGATTAATTACAGCACTGTGAAGTGAACGCAAATTATATGTACCCCTATTTTAATAAAAATGGGGGGCACAAATATTTAAAATTTTCTTTCTTTTTTCTGACTTGTCTGATTGGTCTTATCCAAGAAATATTTTATAAGTTGTTTTTATGTGTAGAGTTCCTTTACTGAACTTTCAAAAATTATATTTTTCTCCCAGATAAATAAAATTTTCCTTGTCCTGCCCACGAAAACCTACAGGTGGAATAGAGATTATCTCCGCCCCTTCTCAACCTTGAGTGCCTAACTGAATGCTCTTGTCCCCCTGGCCCCCTGTCACCCGACCCCCCTCCCCTCACCAAAATAAACCCGATATTTACTGAATAAGAAGTTATGTGGGCCTCGGAGCCGGTTTTGATTATTTGGAGAAGAGTAAAATTTATTGCCCTTACAGTAATCTTTTAGCCCAGGTCTGATAATTGATGAGTTTAATACATACAGAATCGGTACCTAAATAACGAAGTTCTTACAAAATAAAATACAACTGTAATAAACTCAATAACAGGAGCACATATGTATGTAGGACTACAAATCAAATCAACTGGACAGGGTTTGAAGTGATTTCTGCTCCGAAATCCTTTTTTATTTTAGACAGTCTGCTGGGACATAGTTATTCTGGCTGCACTCAAGTTATCAGCTATGGTGTGAAAGCCTCAATACATTTTTCTCAAAAGTGTATGACGCGATGGAAGTTTATGCTCCCAAGTTTGGAGTTTACGTAGGAGAAAATTTTTTTTTTTAATTTACTTCCGTTTCTATATACTTCAAAATCTTTTACTTTTGTGATAAATCAACCCTTGACGTTAAAAAGCTGAAAGTTGTTTTCAATATTTAAAGTTTTTATATGTACCATTACCTGCTTCTCTAACCAAAAATAACTATCTCTTTCAAAGGGGAAGGTAATTGTGTAAATTATAGCACATTTCCGACCCCATGTTAAGACGACGGCTAAAGTGTTTAAATTGTTGCTTACCCCTGTTTGTTCTATGGCGGCAACTTGTAATTCAATAAATATAAACTGAACAAAAAAATGAATATTTAAATATATAATTTTCATATAAATGGGGATAAAACTTCGCATTGACTACTCCTTTCTTCCAGTTCAACACGCAAGTCAAATATGAAATGAGATCAACATAAAACTTCTTGCTTAATTTCTGAAAAAATTTCTTTGACATTGAAAATTAAAAGTTACAAGTAAGTATCTATTTCACTGGTTATCGATCTTTGTTTCATAACGACATTTAACGTAAAAAATCAATAACTAATACAGAGTTATATAAGATTATGAAACATTTTATCGTGAAACATGTATAGCTGCTTTCAGTCTCGATGCCGGGGATTACTTTCGGAAAAGATCTCTCGAAACACTCCATATCTTCCGAATTATGCATTAATTTAAATGAAGGAGTCTATTTAATTATGGCTTATGCCTACATATGAGCATGAGCTTAACTAGATCCCCAATGGAAGTGTTCAAGATATTCCTTGAGGTGTTTTCCACATTTTTGTCATCGTGTTGACTAAACTCGTCATTGTTTCCTGTCGCCTTTTGTAGACAAGTTGAAAACCTAAAGACTCGCAACTTGACAGCTTAAAAATTGTGTTAATTAATTAATTAATTTACTTATTAACTAAATGAGTGAGTGAGTAAATTTTTAACTATTTTATCGCGTCCCATACCGTTGTGGTAGATGTGTAAGAAACAATAACTATCTGTCGAACACAACATATATTTCTTACAGAGAAAATAACTGTCATTCTGCCTATAAATGAGCCATTATCAAGCTGTAAAAAATTTACAAGAAGGTGTAATTTACAACATTGTAAGTAATGTTATTCAAGGCCGATATTTCAGATTTATCACATTCAGTACTTATAGATACGAATGTCTTGAGTCAGATATTACTGTAAGACATTCTAGTAAAGCTTTTATAAAGACATAATGGCTTATCACTTTTAATAAAAATTTAATAATATTGCTATTAAGATCAAGGGAAACAGTGGGATTTTTTTGGTATTGTCCTTTAGTTGTGTTTATTAATGTCAGTATTTGCTGTCAGAGCGAACACAACTTTTAGAACAGTATACATTCAGTTTCCTTCTGCTACATGTTTCGGCCCATTGGGCCATCGTCAGGTAGTTTTTACAGCAACGTACATGGAAAAGAATACCGAGATGGAGGCATCCCCTTCATAAATTATATATATATATATATATGTGTGTCTGTTTGTTTGTTTGTGTGTGTGTGCTACGTTTTAATTTTTAAACAATTTTAAACCTCTAATTGATATTTCTCATCACCCTATAAGAAATAATAGTCTATATTTTAGGTATTTCAATTAATTAACTATGTAAGGTAGGCCTTGGCCTCTGTACTCTTTTCCATGCATGTTGTTGTAAAATATACTTGATGGTGGCCAAGAACGGCCGAAACGTTTAGTACATGACAGTAGTGTTCTGAACGTTGTGTTTGTTCTGACAATAAATACGGACACTGAGTAGTGAGATATGTCGTAACCTAACCCGTTCATGTAAAGTACAGAGTCTTTGTGTTCCGATATACTTGTGTGGCGTCAGTCTAGAGATCTGTGTGTTACGTAAAGGGAGTCATATTATTAAAATGATGAACATACGTACTGTGATAGGAGTAATGACAATATATACTTGGGCTAGTATAACTGTTTGTTTTACCAAGATGGATGTAGAAAAAAAATTGTAAATTGCGTGAAATCCACATGAATAGAAAATCGATGTGGAATGATACTAACCTTAACGTACTGGTCCATTCTAGAGGTAATGAATTTCTATTCATGTATACCTAACGTTAAAGATAAAGTTCGCCCTAGAACAGTCCACGAAGACCCAGAAGGGGCGTAGATATGTATCTCTGCTCTTTCTTTAACCTCGACTCTAAATGGGGTTGGTTGTCAACGAGACGCTGCGGCCGCTCTAACCCCTGGAAAGGCCCAGTATACACTGTATAGGAGGCTGGGTTGGCACTAGGGGCGTTTTGGAAAGGGGAGAAAAATCTCTCCTCCACCGGTATTCGATCCCTGGACTTTTCAGTCCGTAGCGAGTCGCTATACCGCCTGAGCTATACCTAAAGTTACTGTTTCTTTTCTATACCCTTCTTGCTACAACCAAAAAGTATACAAGTCAAAACTTTTAGTGTCATTACTCCTGTTACTTTTACAATAGTTCAACACCATTACGTAACACACAGATCCCTAGACCGACGCCACGCAACGTACATCAGAACATGAACCCTCTGTGTTTTACATAAAGGGGTTACATCATATCTCACCACTGCCTATGATCTTAATAGTTTTAGTATTAAATTTTATATGGTGTACATTTATTGTAACAAAGAGCGATAATTGCATTGTAATTAAAATATATAAGATAATGTGTTATTCATGATATTGGGTCCTGTTACGTACAGAATATGAAAATTCTGAGATCTCTGTCCAGAATAATACTACTTACATTGTGACACTTTAGGCTTTTTTTTTAAATTCCGTACGGCTGTTAATTCTTAATAACAAATATAATTGTATTGTGTTCCACGGAGATTTATTAGTTTATAATTGACTACATACCTAGCGAAATGTGTAAATCCATGTAGCGGGTAACTTTTTTGAACCGTAATAATCGATGAGCTCCTCCAATATTCCTCACATTTTGGAAACAGCAATATCATTACCGTTTTGACAAGAGTCCTCTACTCCTTAATGTATTGTGTCCTCTGGATTATATAACCATATAATCTTTTAGCTCAATGCAGTGTTTCAAAGGACCATACAGACTGTGATCTGTGCTCTTTTGGGATTTATGCAGCGTAGAACGGTGGTTTTTACCGACGTTTCGGGACAACCTTTCAGTCCTGTGTTCAGAGGTCAAATAGTCCTTCTTCTAGAGCTGCTTTACCCTTGAAGAAGGAACCGATATTTTGTCGCGAAACGTCGGCAACAAACTACCATTCTACGCTGCGTAACATCCCAGAAGAACACAGATCTCATTTAGACCGTGGCGGTAGCCCGAAATCACGAGCCTACAGAAACCACATTTAGGGTCGACCAAGAATATGGAAGCAACAGAGTCTGACGAAACTTGGTATTATTATACAAATGTACGCGGTGATAGGACTCAAGATCTGGACGTTACTGCCATCGGGCCTGTGTCAGATGAGTCCAGTCCACAAAACCTATAACCTGTTTCATTTTATCGGCCTTGACAATATTCTCCCACCTACGCAAGTACCTCCCACACGTTCTCTCAATTCCCTTCAGGTTTCCCTACTAAACTTTTTCACATATTTTGTTTTCCTCCCGTGTTTATGTCATATCCCATGAGCCTAATCTCCCTTGATTTGATTTTACTAACGAAAAGTAAAAGTTTTGAAGCTCAGGTTTAAAAATAAACGTTGATAACAATTCAAATTAACTCCCACATTACCCACGCAGTTTCAGCAATGAGTATTTTCCAACTGTAATGCTATAAATGTTTATTAATTACACTTTTTTTTACACATTCCTCTATGTTCTTTCGTTCTTTCTTTATCGCTTTAACAGCTCACGACAAATAGTAACCACGGTGTAATTCATTATATAATCTCATTTATATAATTTCGCCTTTTCCGTTAGTCTAACTTGTTTCAATTTACTTTACTACTGCTCTTCACAGCGAAAGGCCACTTAAAACAATTCTACAGATGAATCGAAGCAACGATCAATTCTACTTTGTATTCTGGAGGTACCGGGTTCGAATGAGGGCCGGAAACCGAATATTATGGTAGATATTTGTGTTAGTGTTCTTAATTTACCCCTGGTAAGTGCCAGTAAATTAAATTACACTGACAATGCCAACTTTATAGATGTGGTTCCCAAGCCGTCACTTTCCACTGTAGGAGCAGACGGCGAATAGAATTCTCCGTGGCCCATATGAGCTTTAAATACATTTTCCGTCAAGTAGTTAATATACTTGCTTCGCGTTTGAGAGGGTCTGGTTTCAAATCTCGACCTTAAGCCGGCCTGTGCTAACGGAGGTTTACCTTGGTTTTTCTCAGACAGGTACTGCATAATAATACAGTATCTGCTTAGTACCACGCACCGCTAAGCAACAGATGATATATAAGACAGGTACTAAACGTATGACGTAATATCAAGGCGCCTTTTTCAACCATTGTTGCAGTGGAAAAGCTACAAATATTACAAATTATTTGAGTGTGCGTTTGTAGCCTTAGGTACCGAGCGTGAAATGCGCATGTGCCATATTGTCATCTGTGGCCTGTCCGGCTGTATTATAGTTTTCCACTTTTCCTAATAAACGGCACGATTTTCGAAAAAAAAAAAAAGTTACTGAACCTAAAATACGTGTTTCGATTTTGCCACAATTTTTTGCTGAAATATGTCACTTCGCAGGAGAATGAATGTACTTCCTCTTATCAGAAAAGAGGAATTGGTGAGAGATTAATAGGGAATGTGCGTAATGTCTAGAATTGTGGTTACAGTCTGCCATTAGAGTAATAAAATAAGGGAGGATGAGATGGGCTGGTCTCGTGGCATACAGAATTTTGGTGTTAAAACCCGAAGGAAATCGTCCACGCGGAAAACCAAGGCACAGGTGGGAAAATAGTATTAAAATGGATCTCAAACAATTAGGTCTAATGAGCATGGACAGGACTGTTCTGACAGAGGGCAGGCACAGGTGGCTGACAGTTGTGAACGTGGTAATGAACTTGTGGCTTATATAAAAATTGGGAAATTCTTGTCTGGCTAAGGAAATATTAGCTTCTCAAACCAACTCTGTTCCATGGTGTTAGTTAATTAATTTGATTGTTTGATTGTTATTTCGTTTCTTTATTTGTTTGTGCCGACTGTTGTGGCCTAAGTCGAGACATCTTAAATCAGGGCTGTCCAACATGCTGCCCACTGAACGCATGCGACTCTCGACGAAAGTATTTTTGGCCCTCGGCCACCTGAATGGTTTCAGTATTACTTTTTAACAAATATAAGTATAACAGGTCTATATAGAACATAATGTGTCAACATTATTGGCAAAGAACATTTTCAGAAACTGACTTACAACTCAACACTTTCAAGACAGCGCACAGTAAATCAACCATTCTTTGTGTTTGACCGAGGTTAGTAGATTCAAGTGGGGCCCGGGTAGCTTAGTCCGTGTAGCAACTCGCTACGGCTTGGACGGTCCGGGGATAGAATGTCGGTGGGGGCGAGATTTTCCGCACCCGTCCAGGCCGGCCTTGGGGTCCACCCAGTCTCCTATACAATGGGTAAAAGATCTTTCCCTGGATTAAAGCGGCCAGGGCGTGGCATTGACCACTCACACTCATCTATCGCCGAGGTTGAAAGAAGAGTATAGCTATACACCTGCTCCTCCTCTGGGACATCGTGGCCTGTTATACGGTGAACTTTACCTTCTTAGTAGAGACAACTACCTTGTCATTCAACCGTGCAGTACTTTGCATCGTGTTTGGCCAGTGCAGGACGTAGCTGAGTTAGCGGACGGGTCTACTGGGTGTCGTGAAGGGCCGGGTTGGTGGGTGTTCATTTGCTGGGAAATTCAGTGTGAAAGAGTCAGCTGTACTTACGGACACGAGATGATATAAGACCAAACACGACACTGTCACTGAATTAACGACTAGCTCCTAGCCTACCGACTGAAAATTCCACCGGCCAAAAATGTGTGCTGCACTATACTTTAAAGTAAATTAATTTTGTAAATATGGTCCTAATTAACCCAATCCCCCCACTGTAATATGTGTGTACAGACGTGCGGCGCACAGGCGAGTCCTTAACGAATTACATGACCCTCCTTTGGGGATGAATTTTGCCAGCCCTGTTTTAATTATTGAGTTGGTATGCTAACAAGTAATCAGTAGGAATCCTTTTTGTATTCTGTTGTGACGGTTGCAATTGTACCTGGGACCTCTTAAATGTTGTCCCAGTGGTTAACCAAGTACGTGCACACAGGAGCATTTAAAAAACTAATGGAGCTGCATTGTAAGAAGGGACCGTCTTTGAAGTAAAGGGAATTACATATGAATAGCCTTCATTTTGACATGTTTACGACGCATGGATTAATCAATAGGAGAGCAGTTAATTTCCAAGGAATTCAAGGTGTCCCCACGACTCTGCCTGACACTACAGCTGACGGCACGCGCCATGCGCGGTAGAAAGTGGGTTGACCGTGGGCGGGTTACCGCTGCTTCTACTAGCGTTTGTAAAAACATGTTGTTGCATAACTGTAATCAATGACTAGAAGTCACAGACCGTCCGGATTGGAATGCGTGTAGAAAGGCTGATACTCCGCAGGAGGCTTGGCTGACCGTAAGTAGGTGGGGACTTGGTCGCCATGATTGCCACATCGTCAGTCCGTCATGAGGTTTCCGCCCGGAAACTTCATTTAGGAATATTACATGAGGAATGAGGCTTGGTGGGAGTTTAGTTCGAGTTGGCAATAGCGCATTGGAGTGGCGCTGCCTACAGACCCACCTCTAAAAGCAAAGTTGCCACACTGGCATGCCGAGCTGTAACAGACTTTCCTGACAATAATACTAATCAATAACGTTAACAGTATGGTTGCTAGGAGTAAACTGACTGATTTAGCAACTATGGCGATGGAGGTGTACCAGTTGCCGAGGAGTGGGGAGTGACTGATTGCTGTCACTACTTCATTCGCAAATATGATGAGTTCTAGAGACAGAGCACTACGCCTGCTTCAACCGCGTGCTACTGATTGGTGGTGCTGGCCAAGGGCACGCCACGACCACCACTGCCTTCGGAAATGCCCACATTTCCTGTCTGGAGGAATAACGTTTATTCGTCTATGCCTTAGCCAGTGACTAAACGGACCAAGCCATGGCTGCCCAACCTATGGCTGGCGAAAAAGATTTCCTTGGCACCCAGCATCCACTGCTGTCCCCATTTCTTTTGCTCGTCCAGTCTGTCTATATTGCCAAGAGTATATATATATATACTCATATCTAATTGCGTAGAGGTTTTATATGAATTACCGTCGTTGCCAGATAATACTGTGAGTGAAAAGTTTTTACACAATTCGGGAGCTTTGGGAAGTGTTGACTGGATATTTATCATTGGGGTGCCGGCCTGGCGGTGATTGGGCGAATACGCGACATTGCATAAAACGTTTTACGATCTTCTTTTCAAAGACGAATTAGCAACAGCTCCAGTTATACTCCCACATTTGCTTCCTTATAGCATTCTTCCATGAGTCCTGTGTTTGAAATACAATAATTATACCAATTAATTGTATAATTATAATATGCTGTAATAATAAAAACACGGTAATTAATGGTAATTGTGGAAGACTGTAAGACCTTGTTTCGCTTTTCAAAATTACCATGGACACGGGAAAGGATTGCTTCGAAATTTATAGACATTATGGGAAGGACCCTCAAATGTTTCACTAGCCCTGGACTGCACTATCTCAGCCGCGTCGAAGAGTAGGTACTATTTGCCAGTTAACACAGCGCGACATTCAGGAAGACCCGCTGTGACAACCTCTGATCTCCCAAACTTCATTTTTCTTAACTAATTCAGACTCAGTTACATAGTACATACACGTGTGTGTGTGTGTGTGTGTGCGCGCGCGTGTGTGTGTGTGCGTGTGTGTGGTATAGTGTGTGTGTGTGTGTGTAGTGTGTGTGTGTGTGTGTGTGGTAGTGTGTGTTTGTTTGTGTGTGTGTGTGTGTGTGTGTGTGGTAGT
>Ga0123355_10007276_pt1 | contig 16554 bp, 9 predicted proteins | sample TergutEmb28metaG_3_FD_89872 | JGI IMG/M metagenome (GOLD analysis project Ga0123355, IMG submission 89872) | Embiratermes neotenicus P1 segment gut microbial communities from Petit-Saut dam, French Guiana - Emb289 P1 | ecosystem: Host-associated > Arthropoda: Insects > Digestive system > Gut ...
CCTGGGAGGCTTGGTTGCATCCTCTGTCTAGTCTCAGTAGCATTCTGCTTGGGGTTTAGAAGTTTGATTATAGAAGACTGGAAATCGTCCTTACTGTTAGTGTGTGTGCATAGCTTCATTAGCGAGTAAATGTTATTAAAAAGGGAGAAATAAGCCAATGAATGAATGTGCGCTCTTTAATGTAATTCATGTCATGTCATAATAATATTCTTTTGGTATGGATGTGTGAACAGTTTAAATTTGAAATACACCAGTGCCTTGTTTTAAGGCCTAGCTTTGTTCCTGAAAAAGTGGGCATAAATCAAACATGATATTCCCTTAGTGGGGGGGGGGGGAAGGCTTAAATAAATGCATATAAACCAGCCAAACAGTGTTAAACTGAAAATGAGACCATAAATTAAGAAGTGGTGTAAACTGGTAAGGGGCATTAAAGCACAAAGGCATAAAATAAACAGGTGTAAAAGAAGGCCTTGGTGTATTTACAAACCTTAAACAAGTTTGGTTGAACTTTGAAGTTTTCACTCCTGTCAGAAAATGTTAGATATACCATAAAAATAAATTTATTGTGCACAGTGTGCCTCTTTTCTATTCACTTCCATCTAGTACAAAGGTTGAGAATAAGTGGAGCTGAGCTTCTGCACCTGTATGCCTTCATGGTGGGGAAAGGTAAAAATTTACCTTACTTTGTGGAAAAGGGTAAGACAGGTTGTCTTAATGACATGGCTTTGTATGTTGTCTCATCTCAACTGATGCTTGTTAAGTGCCTGAAGTGACAGTTCTGTCTGAAGTGTATCCTTTTGAGAACTTGCATTCTGCAGTATACTGTTTCATTATTATCACAGTTTTGTTGTGACATAATTAATATAAAAACAGGAAATTGAATAGTTTTCTACTCTCTCTGATAGTACCTTAAGTTCAGCTGTATGAATTGGCATGTTGGAAACTTATACCTGAACTGAGGGTAGATGATGTGATCCCTAAGTGTAGATAACATCTTGTATTCACTTCTCAGACAGAGTATCACATACAGTTTGGTGAGCAAAAAGTGGCAGTCGGTTGATCTTACGTCAATAGACAAAACTAGGTTACCATTAACTGTATACATTAAGGTGTGCCAATACAATGAATAGAATCAGTCTTGCACCTTGTATCTTAACTGCCCTACATTTCATTACAAATAGCCCTGTTCTCATACTTAATTGACTGTTGAAATTTCTGTGCTTTTCTCTGTTGTGCATTTATAGTGAGTCAGATAACAAGTAATTTGATGAATAGGTGAATAATTATGAAATGCTTAAGCAGGACCCTGTGACATGCAATTATTGTACTATGAATCCTGTCAAATTAATTGGCACTTTATTATTATTTTATTGTGTGTGCTTTTGATGGTAAACTGGTGACTGCTGTTTCTGTGATGCATATTTACACCCATCAGAGATTGTGTTATACATGGTACATCTGCAATTTTAATGGAGAACAATACCTTTTAGTGGGTATGTCCATAAATCACAGTGAAGTGTGTAATTTCAAAATGTTTCAGTTACCACATGTGATGTGTGTTGCCATGTGCCTACATTTGATGGTAGAATAAATGAACACACAAGTGGAAAGAAGGATGCAAATGGTGCTGTATTTAATAGAATAAACAGTTGAATAGTACAGTTAAAGTAAGGGCTTACATTGTGTTGTATACAGTGAAGACAGGTATATCACTAATATTTTTAGTCAAAGTGGAAGTTTTAATGTTACGAATATATTATGTGCCAATGTGTTTCATATTAAATGCAAGTCCCAAGCATCATGTTTCAAATGGAGCTGGACTTGTCAGCTCAAGCTGAGATGGATTGAAAACACAAAAACAGGGGTGATCAGACAGACTCTTCTGTCTGGATGGCTGTGAAGAGATTTCCATGTTAATTAAAATATTATAGGTGCCAAGTTATACAAATGATTATCATAATTATGTAAATAACTGAATATTATATATGTTGTGTGCATATCTGAAAGTGTATGAGAACATGTGTTGAACTAAAATAAGATGTGTCTGTACTTGTAATGTGTCATTTTGCTTCCTTTTGCCTCTAGTTTAGAAGTCAATACCAGTTCTTTCCAGGATTTTTTGATGCAAGACACTTTGATTACGCTGTGATGAGGATGTTCTAATGTCGTACAGCCAGTTTATTTCTATAAGACTCTGTTAACCTATTCCGCAGTTTATCTGCCTTGTAATTCACATAATGGTGGCCTTGTCAGGATTACTTTCAAAATTGAAAACCTGACTGCAAAGTCAGGACATAGGGCAGGTGTGCTAACACTGTACAGTGGTGTACACCACCATGGGTGCTGGTATTGTCATGGAGTAGCAACAGTTTTGACATTTTCCTTGTGGGATGAATGTGACAAAGGCAGGGATTCAGTTTCTTTGTTTCAATACAGCGTTCAGAGTTCAATGTTGTTCCCAAACACAGGTACTTAACACGATAAACACCTTTCTCATTCTTAATGCCTGTAGTGATGGTACTTAATGATAACACATTTTTGAGTTCTTTTTCAGGGATGTCATGTGATGCCATGCCATTGCTTAGATTTGGGTTCAAAATAGTGAGCGTGGATCATCCCCCATATTCTGCCAATTAATAAATTGTAGGGTGTAATGTGATCTCAATTCCTTTTTTAAAAAAAATGTATTTTCCAGTTCTATATGATTACATACTTAGGATATATGTTGCACACAACTGGAAATTCAATTTTGTTCCTGTGTTATAACTGTGAACTTCCACACATTGCTCCAGATTTACTTTACTTTTTTAACCTTTCAGAGAAGGATTTAAATGTTCATTGTATCTTGTAGCTGCCTAAGTTTTTGTGGCTTAGCATAGACATTTAGAGTGCTACCAAGTATACACAAAAGCCAGCATAAAGCATGCCATGGCCATTCGCCAGTACATTCCAGAGACCAGTATCTCGTAGGATGTCGAAGGTTGATACAGCACACTATTTCAGTTCTGTATAGACAAGCTACTTGCAGTAAACTCATCCCTGAATATCTGCCGACAAGAAAATCATTTGCAATCTTGTGCTTATTGATATTCGTTCCTTTTTACTGAATTTTGGCTGCATGGGAGTTATAACATGCACCTTATCAGATACGTAACTTCAGTATTCTGGGTACACACAAAGATTACAGCAATATTATTTATTTAAGGTTCGTATGGCGTGTGTGAAACATGGCAAGGGATTTACCATACACTTATCAATGTTCTTGTTTAAGCGTTTAATGTTTCAAGACGGCATCAAAAGTTCGTAATCACGAACTGAAAGTGCAGAGTAAAAGCTGCGCTATGGCAACACAACACTTTTCAGCGCCAACACACATTTCCTAACTTGTATCTACATTATTTTCTGAGTATATTATACACGGGAGAAAGAGCCAATCGTGAGCACAGATCATCTAGTTTGGATCCCAGGCTTTCTTTAAACTGGACGTTATTTTATTACAATACTCAACAACCTCAAGCCTGCAGCGTAGAATACATTTCTTTCAAACCATGGCCACTGCTGATACCAAATAGAAAGCTTCCCGACCAATAGCACCTTAATTACCAAAAAACTATAGACCAACATATAATGCATGCTACGTGACACACCATGTCTTATTATAAATTCTTGAATTGTTTGGTAAGTTCGATTATGTGACGTGTACTGTCCACAGGAAAAACAAACATGGATGTAACTAGATTGACAGTTTATCTACACATGCTGGTAGGCCATGGGTTAACCGTATATTATTGATGTTGCGTTCGAGCCATTCTTGGTCATGTAATCAGTAAATAGTTTTCTACAAGGCATAAATTGTAAGAGTTGTTTACATACTTATTAAAAGTAATACTGAGATACCAGGAATGTCTGCAGCATGTAATCTTTGGTTATCGTGTACAACTGGCCAAAGAACCCAACGCAAACACTGAACGGTGTTCATGGAAAACAGTTGAAAGTTGATGCTGTGGTCTGTAAAATTTTGGTTAGGTTTGTATGTTTTGAAGCAAATTAAATCATATTATTTATTAGTTAATTGTGAAATGTAACATTATTGGACATACATTTTCTTATTTTGTTATTATAGCATGTTAAATCAGCTGTACGGTGTTCGTCTGTACTCTCTCGAACCTTCAGATTTCATCTTAGGTTAAACAAGTAGCAAATGGAGTCTAAATCACAACGTTTTAATAAACAAAGGTTAGGGATTGCTCGAACAGGGTGTAATGTCACTGTGCCTTCATCGTCTTTTACTTCGGAGGTATTATCTATTGAAACTAATAATTATACTTTAAAAAAAATGAAATACAAGCTAAGATTTGACGGTTGTAATAATTGAATGGTGGGGTTTTGCATTATTTTGCCTGCTTGAAGAGGTTAATTTTGTTCCAGTATATATTTGGTCCTTTTAATAAAGAATATATAATAGACGGCTGACAAGTGTTTTAGATTTTGAAATGCTAAGTTTCACGTCCACTAATTCACAAATTTTCATTTTGATAAAACCTTGATATGTTGAAGTGATTGTGTACGTTGACAGTTAGGGCATAACAAGTTCAGAGATCTGGGGAAATTTCAAGGAACGACAGTAGTTGGAACCCGTAGGTGTACATGGGAGAATAACATTAAAATGGTCTTAAAGAAATAGGGTAAAAGGGTGTGGATTGGACTCATATGGCTGAGGATGGTGGTGGGCTGTTGTGTACATAATAAAATCTTTGTTTTTCACCAGCTGCAGGGAATTTCTTGAGTAGCAGAGGAACTGTTTGCTGCTCAAGAATAATTCTGTTCTATAGAGTTATTAGAAACTGATCAAGAGTATATCCTAGATTTTATGGCCAGTTAAACATGCAATTACATTTTAAGATATTGGTTTGTGCCCATTTTCTGTTAGTGACTGATATATTTCTTTTGTAAGTTAGTTAATTTTTGAGAAATGTTTGTATTATGTTGCAGTTGTTCCTGATTGTACTTTTCTGGAATTGTCACATACTGTGTAAGCATTTGAATGTTGTGTGATAGCCTTCAAAATTCTTAATATTACAGATTATGTTGGAAACATAAAATACACAAGTGTGAAATGGCAGAACCGTCTGCAGGAATAGAAGTACCAAATTTGGTACGCACTGTGAATAGTTCAAACTGGAGAGGTCCAGGTGCTGCAGAAGGTGAAGTGGTTTGTGGCATAGGAAATGACTGTGTGATATTTCCCAATACAAGTGATGTCTCCAGCGTGCCTCATCAACAGGGTATTGAAGTAGTGCAGTATGCTTTCCCTGAACAGGATTTCTTGGACATCCAAGTTACCGAGGAAGAAGTGATAAGTGAAACATGGGATAATGGGCAGCCAATAGATGATGAAAGGTAGGGAAAGTCTGAGTATTAGTACTTGTAGTTAGACTGCGATCTCAGTCATTTGTATAAGGTGCATGTTTATCATCAATAGAATTTAAAATAGTTACACTATATAATGGAATAATAAAATCTTAACAAGTTGGCAAGGTTAAAATTATAGTGCCTTAATTTCTTTATTCTTTTCATGCAAAATTTTGCGTATCAGTAGGCTTTGCAGTTGAGAGGGTGTGCCACTTCTGTATTTCCAAGTGGTAAAATGATATTAATGTATTTTGATGTGATTTTATACTATAAAGTTCACCCTACAACAGGCCATGAATCAGTACAAGAATGCAAAGAAATTGCTGAGCATTTTGAACTACAGTAATGATTTTCACAGTACTTAGATTTAATTTACATGGAACTTACAGATATTTTGCCACCAACAGGACGTGGTCGTACATTTCAGCTGCACACTTTTTCTCAACTTAGTAACTGGTAACACTGAATACAAATGTGAATTTATTTGTGCGGGGTAGGAACTACTGGATGGCTTTCAGGTGGAGAATGTCAGGTAAAACAATTTTATCCCTAACTTCATGAGTCACTGAGTATTTCTAGACTGTGAGGAGTCTGCAAACCAACAGAGTTTTAAATGGAGAAAGGAAGGAATGAGGTAAAGGTATAACTTTGTAAAGGAAAGGAGGAAAGAGATGAAGAATGAAGCTACAAAAGAAATGTTGAGTTTAAGGATTCAGAAAATTTCTGTCACAGAAAGTTTATGTAGGTTTCCAAGGATTTGTAGTGGTTAACTGTAACTTTCTCTTACTTGTTTTGGTACAGTCAGCACTTGATGGAACTGAAGGTGGCATGCAACCCCACAACAGAACCTGATGAAATTGACATACCATTACCACAAGATCAAGATGCGTACACAACGATGCGCCCTTATCCATGTGATTTCTGCAGTCGACGTTTTCGTAAAAAGGCAAACCTAATGACCCATATGTTGGCCCACCAGACAGATCGTCCGTATGGCTGCAACCTTTGTGGAGCTCGATATCGTCGCAGATGTGACCTTATTAGCCATATGAAAATCCATGCATATGCTCCTGGACATCTTGGTAGTGATGATGAGGAGGAAGGTGTTCCCACAAGTAACTCACATGATCATAACAATACTGTTTCGATGAAGGGGAGGAGAAAGAAAGTGCAGTCAGCAGCACCAAAGAAACGGAAATGTATTACTGCTCCAGCCCAGAGTAGTAGCTACATGGAAGAGAGTGACGGCCCCAACTTTAAAGATTTCAAAAGATCCAACAACAGTAATAGTTCATCTCGTAAAAAACTTGGGAACAGTAGTAGTGGAAGTTACAGTTATGTTGATGAAGATATGAAATTACTGTCTCAGCCACCTCCCAATTTTACACCTAGCATGGAGCCACAAGAACCTGCCATACCTCGCTGGCCTGTCATTGACGAAAGTCGTCCGTATGTCTGTCAGCACTGTGGCGTCGGTTTTGCACGTGAGAAGGCACTTGCTTCACATGCAAGGGTGCATGCTGGAGACAGCCCATTTGAATGCAATACATGTGGTGAGATGTTCTGGGATATTGGACTGCTGAAGGAGCATTCACGCATTAAGCATGCTGGAAGAAGTCGAGATGAGCCTGATGTTTCTGGTCCATATACAGGTGATGATCGGTTTGGAGAGTTCCACTGTGAGACTTGTGGCCTTGGTTTCCATCGACAGGATCTTCTGAAACGTCACCGCAGGTGAGTGTGGTGTGTTAGTCCCTCACCACTTAACCATTAATTGCATAAAATCTGTGGAGTAACAGATGTGTTCCCAGACTGGCAGCTCCACGCAATTACATGCTAACATGCTATACATAGATTTTCCATTTTTGTTACAAATGTTCATTACAGGTGACTGATAAAATATTTGTTTATTGTTGCCACTTACATGTAAAGGAACTCTTCTCCCATTTAAAGACCTAAATCTTAAAAGCACAGACAACTGTAGTTTTATCCTCTGTCTTATATTGGTGTGGAATTTGGCCTCACAGAACTTTTTAGAACAGTGTTAAGAAGAATATTTTTGGACCTAAGAAACAGTAAAAGGAAGATGGAAAGGGTTACATGACAAGGAAATGTTAAATTTTTGCTATTTACCTGTTAGGATGGTCAGAAAACCATAGAGGCAGATGCAACTGTAGAAGATAATGTTACATTTAATCTTATATACAGAGGGTATCAGCTGGACTGAACTGGTTTATGGTAGGAACTTTGTGAGCGTAGTGATCCAGAGGTGCAAAAATCCCAGGTGCCAGGTCACTCGGGCAACTAAATTTTGTACAGTGACACTTTTTGTGGGTCCTCGCTAAGAAACTTGTTTCATGTCACCCTGCTGGCACCTAGAATTTTGGGCTGGCTCCTAGATTTTTGGAAAATTTGTGCATTCACCTAGTAACAAACATCCACATTTCATAAAAGAAATTAAAAACGCTGTGCAGTGGCTCAAGCAGTTACTGCCCTGTCATTAGGGAGATCTCGGTTCAGTCCCAGGCCAATTCCTGTGGAATGTATGGTGGGTAAAGTGGCACTAGGGACAGTTTTTGCTTGTTAGTATAATTCCACGAATGTTCCATACTTCTTCATTCATCCATCACTGACACTACATAATCTTAGTGGGTTACAGTGTTGTTAAGTAACACACTTAAAAGAATTTCATAAATACAGTGAATTTTTTGACCAGCTGAGTAACTCAGTTTTTCAGAATGAGTGTCCAGTGAATGAACAGACCGATAATGAACAGCTGAATTAGAAAATAAAGGCTGTTTAAAAATTGCTGGCAATTTGCTGGTAAGACAGGTGGTTTTATTAACCACTTGAAAACTTGTAGATTTGTTGTGGTTTTTATTTTATTCACTTATGCCTGCATAAAATATATTCTGTATCAATTGATGTCTTGCAGTGACATATTGTTCAGGACCTGTGTTTGTGACACTAGGCTTCCCCCCTCTCCCCAGATTATGCCATGATAAAGTGAAGTCCTGAACAGTAGTTTACCACATATTTTGTCTTATAAGAATGCACTTTGTTTATTCAGAGAATTCACACTCTTTGATTTTGAGTTTTAGGCTTATTCACATTCCTGTAGAGCACCTGTTAAATTCTCTCACTCACACACTCTCTCTCTCTCTCTCTCGCACAGTCTGTCTGTTCATAACTATAGAAATATGAGAATAGATGGACAGATTTTCACTAATTGTGATACTGGAGAATTTCACAGAAAGTGTTGAGCTATTTCTGTTTTCAGTTAGATGGAACAATTTTAATGGCTGCATTACCTGAAGTCCTAGATGCATTTCCCCAGCACATAATTTGCTTTGTGGATTCTGCATGCACATGTATTTGCATTCCTGCTGTGCGAACATCTACATTCACATCCATGCTGTACCCTCATGCAAAATTTAGATCTTGCTGAGATTGCTAGGGTGTGGAGCACCAGATTTTTAGAGTAGCAAATGCAGCGTAATTACACTGTGCCCACTTTTCCTAGCTTGTTTAGTTCCAGAATGGAGGCAGCTTGGAGACATCTGTCAGATATGTTTCATGTCATTGTGAATATGTCAGTGCCACATGTACTATACCATCTCTCCACATAATGCCACATATAGTTTTGATACAGACACAAGGGCTTGTTGTGTCCATTCGAGACCCTGATGGTCAGACTTGCAAAATCTGATCCACTGAACAAGTTCTACTATGGATATCTTCTCCCAAATTTTCTCAAAATCTCTCTTGCCAGATCCCAGCTCTTCTGTATAGATATAGATGTGCAGGTGGTGTGTAATGTTTTGTGAATATGCCTAGAAGCAAATAACAAGGGTAACTGCTGTTCCTGTATGCAGTGTACACTGTACAGGTTGTGAGCAATAGCTCATTCACTCAGGATGTATGTTTGATATGAAAGTTTAGGGTCATGTGTGTGTGTTTGTGTGCATGCACACATTTGCCTGCACCGTCACTTATTCCAAGGTCTGGTGATGGAAGCACATTCAGTTAAAATAAAGATTGAATTATGCAAGGATAGAAGATGAGTATTCTCAGCTACAGTGGGGGAAATTATGTGCCTAATATGGTACTTGGTTAAATTATTTGATTGAATTATTCCTGTAATTAATTATCTAAATTGCTGAAAGTGTGATATGGAAATACAGTTTATTATGTCTAAAATGTGTGACACACATTTAAGTCCAGTTTACTTAAATACTAGCCCATTTATGCCTATGGTGAAATGCAAACTGGGACTCTTTCCCATTTAGGATACCATTCAAGTAGAGATGGTAAGTGAATTTTTATAACAGTTTTTCCTTTTGCTGCCCCTCATCATGAAGGCATATAAGGAACATGGAATTAAAAACTTAACACATTCTAGATGTCAGCTGTATATCCAAATAAAAATTATTTTTTCTGTTGGTATTGTATTACTGGCAGGTGAAAAAGTATGAGGTAATACAACAGAGATATGTAAAACAACCTGTGTAGGAATGTAATATATTTTAAACAGATTTTATTATATGGATTTTATAATAATGACATCCTGCATGGTGCATGAACTGCAATTGACATTTGTCTTCATTAATGGTTTCTCCCTGAAGATGATACAGTATGATCTGAACATGTAGGAGGTATAGTAAAACAAAACAAAGCGCTAACTAATTGTGTATATCTTTATGGTCTCTTTTCACCCCTGTTAGTTGCCTAGTGCGTGAAAAGCAGTTAAATTACTGCTAACCTGCTCTTGACTTCTGTACTCCTGCCAAATGCTGACATCTTCTTTATTTTCACTGTTGTATCATTTTATAGAACTGGTTGTAGGCTTTGAACTTTTACAATTTTGAATGATTTTCATATTCTCAAAAGATTGAATGTCCATTATTTCTTCATGACACCACTACTTTTCCTGTGTAGTTCTTATTCTGATGTAAGATGCAAGACAGTATTTTAGAAATGGCTTCTTTAACCCTTGCAGACTGCGATCAATCTGCTGTGTTTTCTGACTGTGTGTACACACTATTATAAGATTACACCTATATTTGCAAAAAGATCCTTTGGTAGCTTCTGTCAGCCATTGGGATATCTCAGAATTTTTCCAAGGAACTGTACAGGTATAATGTCAGAAACCATGTCTCAACCAGGTACTTACCATTAGAAGTGCTCACAAAGTGTTTTCAAGAGAACAGAACATTAGAAGTGATCATGGTCGGTACTGAAGACAGTTGTGCAGAAATGTACAGAAGTTTAGGTGTTAGATCGCCAGTCCGTGATGTGGATAAAATCTCAGTTTGATCAGGACTTAAAGAAACATTCCTAGATTGTATTTGTACTTACGGATCCTGCTTTGGTAGCATGATACAAGGCTTCTTATCATTGATGACTTTAAGGTAGATACTTTGTCAGAACTTTTCTCGTCTTACCATTTGATATTGCTTCATTTGACCAAGCATGCAGCTTCAACCATCAAGCTCTAAATACTTTAATGCTCTCTGAACTAACTATGCCTTAATTGTTCTGCTTTTTGTGCCTAAGACATTGTTGAAATAATACACATCATGACATAGCCTGTGATATTCCCTGAGAAGTTGAGAGGTGAAATCCGTATTTTGGATTCCAACAGTTGTATGGACATCAGCAGAGAGAAACCTTTCACTTAACTACATCTTGAGTTGTTTAGTATGTTGACATTCAAGATTATGTTTTATTCTAACTCCATGTTACATGGTCTTTCATGAGCAGTTGGTAGTTATTTAGCCAATAAAGACACATTTTACTGATAAGGATTCAGAATTTTCATGTCACTCATCACAAAAACTTGCATTGGACACTATCCTGAGCCAGGCCAGTTCTGTTTGCTTTAAGTTTATTTCAGTAAGATTCAGTATTTAATATATTCTCTCCTGTGACCATTCTTCATGAAGTAGTAATCAAAATATATGCCTTTCTGTTTTCCACTGCATGCTGCATTTTCTGTTCATGTCAGGCTTGTTGGTTTAGCCATGCTAACAATGTTGTATGAAGAGTAGTACACAGTGTGGAGTTGCTTAGTGTCCCTGTTACTCCATTTCATTTGTATCAGTTGTAATATAGCTGAGGGAAATTTATATATAAATGCTACCTTGGATTTCTAAATTTTAAGAAAGGGGTGTTATTTTTGGTGCAGAATCCATGTCAAGTTTGAGCCAAACAGTAGTATGGCAACACACGTGTGTCAGGTGTGTGGTCAGAACTTTCCTGGGCAGAGTGACCTTTTGGCGCATGTTGAAACACATGCACGCTATCAGCCACATCGCTGTATGCTGTGCGGCGAGTGTTTTTTGGATGCACCAGCTGTTGCTGCACATGTACGTCGACGGCATGCCCGTAACATCCCACCTAATGCCTGCACACTCTGTGGTAAAACTTGTAAAGATCGCCGCTCCCTCCAGAAACATGCGTGGGTCCACTTAGCTGAACGCAGCTTTTCCTGCCATAAGTGTGGGAAACGATTTCACAGTCGTGCACGTCTTAAAAGGTAAGCGTGGTCATTGTTTCATGAAACAATCAATGTTGAATGTTGGGTGTGGTGCCATGTTGCTTCTTATTAGTTGAGCCCAAAACCATCCTATCAATTTTGTTGTGACCCAGGCCACTTTCAGGTGGCCCAGAACATTCCGCTAACTTTGAATTGGCCTAAAGTAATCCTGCTACCTTTCATGTGACTGAAAACATTTCAGAAATGTCATAGACTCTTCAGTTACCCTCTCTCTTGCTTTGCTGTCACATCACAACAGTCATGTTACAAAGCTGCACCAACGGTAAAGACAGTGTAGTTACACAGGTTTTTCTCATGCCAGTCCCACTTCCATTGTACATTGATTTGTTTATCTTCTGCTTCACCAGTACAGCAAGAGGAGAAAATTTATAAAACTTCAGAGTAGACACTTCAGATTATTGGAAATTAAATGTAAATCAAATAGGCTTTCTGTTATTTGATTTTTCAAATTCAAGGGTTTTATATATAACAACAGCTTGAAATGGGCACAGGTATTCCACCTTGCTTGGAAAATAAGAGAGAAAGAATTACATTTGCCCCAAGTGAGGATAAAAGTGATGGTATTTCTGTGAGGAACTGCAGGACATATTTGATCACTTCCATAAGTAGAATGTGAAAATTCTGTTAGGAGATGCGATAGAAGAATTAGTGAGGGAAACTGTTTTCAGACTGACAATTTTGAAAGAGAATCTGCATGAAAATTGTAATTATAATGATGGCCACATTCAAAAATTTAATTGTGAAGTTCACAATATTTTTATGTTGGGACATTTATTAATACACTTGGACCTCTGATGAGGAGAGGACTCACAGTCACATGGATCACATCTTGATAGGTAGGGGATGGCATTCAAGATAGGCCTACTTGATGAGTAATCTTTCAAGGGCATTGGCTTTAATACTAGTCACTATCCAATTGCTGCAGTGTTTGGGTGGAGATACGGCAAGTAAATGAGCAGTGTAGAAATTTTATACAGAGACAGTTGATCTCAAGAATCTAAACAGTATTGTGGATGTTATTTAACATCTCAGACATGTTTGTAATGTTGGAGAACTGAGGGAGTGAAAATGTCAATGGAAAATAGTAAGTGGAATTATCAGAATCTGAGCTAAAATAGGTTGTTATGAACAGGAGGAGCATAAACCATTGTTTGACAAAGAATTGTCAGGATAATGAATCTTTGATTCCTTTAAAAGTCATGAATTTCTTGATCAGTGGAGGTCCTGTTAGCTTCTGAAGAAGCACTGTGCTCCGTAGAGTTAGAGAATTATGTTTCCTGTGTAATATGAAAGTAATAATAAATCAATCAGTCAATCATTTATTATAAATTCATCAAATCCGTATAAGGAGACATATAGGATGTTTAAGTACATACATTTGGACTTATCCATTGGCTTAGTTTTTAATGTAACTAACTGGGTTATGCATTTAGAGCATAACACTTCCAGCACATTTTTGTGTTATTTTTCCAAGGCCTGTGTGTAACTTTAATAACTCAGGTGGCCATAGTAACAGTAACAATAGTGTTGACCTTAGTACACAAAGTAGTTGTAAATATATGTAAGCATTCATGTGAAGTATCCATTATTATTGTCCAGTTTTAATGATAGTTGGTATATTTTGGCATATTCTATTAAAAATTCCAAATTTAGAATTTCACACATATCTGTGTAGTGAGAGTTGAGTTGTTGCTTGTAGACAGGCTGACAGATGGACAGATATGCCAAAGCTATTAGTCATTTTTTTTTTTTTTTTTTTAGTTTTTTTGTGAACATGCCCAGAACCACAAAATTTTTTAAGTTGATTCACTTTGCAGCTTCAGGTGGAGAGAATGTGAAGAAATTTCTACCCTGAGAGATTTGAGATTCTCACAGCAGTGTTGCTGAAGGATCAAGTCAAATGGAATGTTGTGCTGTGTCATTGGGTAAATAGTTGGCATTGTTTTGAAGGCACCACTGCCCTGTGAAACATAAAGAACTGTTTACCCACCCACACATCATAACATTCCAGATGGCATGAATCTTCAGATTCCTACTCCATTGGTCCGTAGGTTGAGGTAGGCTCATTCCTTGGGGTATGAGGGTGAAAATAAAGCCTCAATGGCAAATCCTGATCCAGAGATCAGGTCTAGTTCAAGGGTATACAATGCGGCAGCGAACAGTTCCACTAGACCCGACCTCTAGATCAAGATTCCCCACTGTAAAACCTATCATGAAACATAACTTTTAGTTAAAATTAAGAAACTTAAATTATAGTATAGTGTTAAATATCATGGCCTGATTCAGGGTGGAGAGTAATGACACTGCCTGACTCAACCCCACTGAACTTCAAAAAATCCCAGCTGGGAACAGAACATTGAACTCCAAGAGCATATTTCAGGTATAAACATGTATATGCATTTGTGTCACTTATCAGTTCAGTCCCTGATGTTGGAGACAAAGACATTTTGTGAAATGACATGAACACCACATTCATATGGCTAATGGCCTAGTAAGACCTGCAGCATTTATAGCCATAAAAACTACAGATCATAATGTATTGTTTTTCTGACATCATGACTGATGTACTTGAAACTTCACAGTTAGTGTGTGTGTGTGTGTTTTGAATGTACAGTCTCACACTGGCTTGTACAATGCAGTGCATCATGTGAAGTAAAGGAAGACAGGATAATTTCTGAATAGTTCCTGTTAAGACCACTGGATGACTGAGTCAGGGCAATGACTAGCTACAGGCCAGATGATGGGCGTTGAGTTCGCAGTATGGGCCTGCCCCCATCTAGCCTAGCTGTGTATTTCATTTATTCTCCCATCCATTGGCTACCAGGGGTCTTGATTCTGGAGTCAAGAGATCCCTGCATGGAGCTAACAATCCATGTATATACAGTGCCAAGGAAAAAAATGTGCTGAACTGCATCACTGCTGTCTTTGTTTGCTGACATCACATGGGACCATATCTATAGGGACACAACTTTAAATTATCTTCTGCTGTTGTGCTGTACAAGTAGAAAACTGAAAAAATAATGGCGATCAACTCATTTTTCATTTTCACCTCTTGTGATGGTTTCTGGCATTAAAAATTTGTTGTCCTATTGGTGTGAGAGATATCATAGTCTTAATGATCATAATGGTGACAAGGTGATTTGAAGCCAGGTGACAGAGGAATTTATGTGACATTTAACTCCACCCTGCTTTCATTCAGGCACTGAGTACTGTATATGCTATAATTTATTGTGCACCTTTTTACCCCTCAGCCATGTTTACCTCATTTAATTTTAAAAAAAACACCAGTGGGGTTGGCAGATGGTATATACACCAAAGGGTCAGACAAATGGGGATGTCCATGAGGCCTGACCTCTGTGATTCCTACATATTATATCTTGAGTCAAGAACATTAATATACTCGTGAAATATTGCACAGACCCGTTCACAAATGCTTTGTTATGTTCTGTTCACAGACACATGGTTTCTCATAGAGATAAAGCAGTATCTTGTGATGAATGTGGTTTGGAATTCCCTGATGGACGTGCTCTTATAAACCATCGTCACAGCCACAACAAAGAACCATCAGCACGTCAGTTTTCTTGTGCTGAATGTGGTAAGACCTTTGGGTCACGCAGTAGTCAACAGATTCATGCACGTATCCACACTGGTGAACGTCCATATGGGTGCCGTTTCTGCTGGAAGGCATTTGCTGATGGTGGCACACTGCGTAAACATGAACGCATTCACACAGGGGAGAAACCGTATGCCTGTGCCGTGTGTCCACGTGCCTTCAACCAGCGGGTAAGTAAAATATCTCGGGTACATCGGCAATGTAATTGCAGGTCTGTGTTGTACATTCTCATTTCATAAGTTCAGTTTTCATATCAGATGCTGGAATAATGTGGCAGATGTTCTCTACCACCACACCAAATGGGAATAAAAGTAGTCACACAGCAGCATGTTGTAAGCCAGTATTAGTAACAGGTGGTTGTACAGGGCTCCTTGTAAGTGAAATGAAGTTGAATATTGCTTGCTTTTGGAGTGTGATGTCATGTAGCTATGTAGATAGACACCAGTGTCTCAGAAGAACATGGTACACTCAGACCAACAAAAATCCATCGGCGTGATATTTCGTACGTCCCGCTCAGGCAGTGACGTGCGGTACAGTTGCCATCATAATTCGAGTCATTTTTCTTTCCCCATATTTGCGCATTCGTGGTGTTTCTCTGTCTTCCAATCATTAAATCAATCACACCGCGTATATATTAACCGAAAACAAAAATAAATTTGCTTAATTTGAAATTAAAACATTAATTAAACTACATTAACTTTCCCAGGAGTGAGACTAGCTAGCTAGCTTTGCTGCTAAGGATGGATGAGTCGATCGGACACTTCGTTCTTATTGTCAGCAGGCATAGCCCAAGCAGTTCAACGAGTGCTAGCAGTAGCCTTCAGAAACAAACTATGTTGGTTCGAGTCCCACTGTCGGCATATTTCCTTATGAAGCCAAGGCACTTGAACGTGTGCTAGGAGTAGCCTTCGGAAACAAACTACGTTGGTTCGAGTCCCACTGTCAGCATATTTCTTTATGTAGCCAAGGC
>Ga0123355_10007278_pt1 | contig 16553 bp, 10 predicted proteins | sample TergutEmb28metaG_3_FD_89872 | JGI IMG/M metagenome (GOLD analysis project Ga0123355, IMG submission 89872) | Embiratermes neotenicus P1 segment gut microbial communities from Petit-Saut dam, French Guiana - Emb289 P1 | ecosystem: Host-associated > Arthropoda: Insects > Digestive system > Gut ...
AAGATGTCCGGTAGTAATTTTGCCTAAATTCCGACTTCCACATAAATTTAGGGATCTTTTACATGCCGCAAATCTACGACATGGGACCGACGGCTTTACTTCCCCTCTGATGGAAGGCGTGCTGAGGATTTTTTCGCCCTAAAAATCCGACGGCTTCGGCCGGGTTTGAACCCATAAACTTGGGTCCTAAAGGGCAGCATGCTACCCGTAGACCACTGAAGCCGAATTCATTAGTGTACTGGCAGAATTTATGGTTCTTTAAATTTGTGAGTAATAATGTGAGTGGTATGGCACAGAACCTGAAGATGAAAGCCCAGTCAGTTCCTAGAACATCATATTAGGCATACTTCAGTGTCCAAACAAATAACAGTTCAATAGGCTTACAAACTAGTACCTTCTTAAACCATAGGTTTTTGTTGCTGGAAAACGCAATAAAAGAAAAAAACATCGTTCAATAAATGTAACATCATACAGAAAACATGAGCCTGGGAAAGGACTTCATTCTTATGGGATGTAAGGCTGTGTCACTAGGTAACTAGTTCCTGGCATTTTGAAGCAACATGGAGCCTTCATCATCAAGGGCCTTCTCAGACCTTGAAACCCTTGAAGATGAAGGCTGTACTTTCCTTAAACACATTAGCGACTGATTATCCAGGGACATGGCATCATATCCCACAAGAAAGGAGTCCTCAACTACATGCCCACGCAAAAAGAACCCCAATAATTAGGGAAACATAACATTTTCCACAAAACTACTTAAAAACACACAGAGAAGTGGGGATGTAAAAAAAAGAAGACAGGGGCAGAAAGCCAACATAAAATTACTGCATAAACAAGAGTTATTCACTTGATAAAAAATGAATGGGAATGGTAACCTTCAATGAATTTACACAGAAAATCATATTACACTAGGAATTAACGCACTCTGTAATTACGTACAAGCTTATGAAGCTTGCGTATGTTTACCCTTGTTCCATGACTGATTACTTGAATAAACCTACATTACAAATATGACATTAACATATACAATAACAAGATATTACGCTGTAACTATTAATCCTAATTTACAAAATTTATCACTGCATGCAAAAAATGAAATGTAGTTGCAAGCTAAGTGCAATACACTCTCTCATTCATACATGCATGTCTAAAACTTATTCATCATATTGCATTACTAGTATTCTATTGCATTCAAATGTTACTTTTATTCACTCATTATTACTAGTCTTCTCATAATATTCTTCTTCTTTTTCTTCTTCTTCCATTTCTTCTTCTTCCTCTTCCTGAACCTCTGATGTTTTCATTTTGAACTGTGCCTTGATTACTGTGTAAGAACTGTACACAAGACACCCACTTTATACCTCTTTTCATAACAAGGGCATTTATAAGACAATGACAACATTGGCACATGCTAAGTGGACTATATAACAACAGTAACTGATGTTTTACCAGAAATGAAAACGTGAAAACACATTCTTATATTACGCTACAATGACAAAATTACTTCTGAGAAAGACAGAGGGTATGAACTGAAGACAGGATTTAATAAATCTATTGTATCAGAGTCACATGGCATACAAAGGGTTGAAGAGAAGGTGATTTTTAGGCTAAAGCAAAGGTGCTGACAACCATTTTAATTAACAAAGGCTATCCAGAAACAATAACTGTATGAACATAATTTACTTCGCCATAATTACTAACGTACACATTCAGAACTGCAATAAAATTAAACCATAAGGAATACGTTTATATACAAAATTTCTGAGAATGTCTACATATTACATGGATATACAGGGTGTCCCAGGAGGAAATATCAATATTTTGGGAGGTCATAGTATTGGTCTTTCTAAGCAAAAAAGTGTATATCTACATGTGTCCTATTCCGGACGGTTTCCGAGATAGAGCTATTTCACCGTACAGTTGCAAAATTGTCAGTAAAGAGATATTATGCATTGTTTCTAATATAGATATTTATTGTTTTCAAGTGCCAAAGTTGGTACAGTTTACCTAGAACAATACATTTTCGAAAATTCCACAGTCAACATCAAGGCACTTCGCAACCCATGCGAGGATATGGCGTGTTGCTCGTCTGAGTGCATCTTCACGTTCCTTTACGCTGGCGATAACACCCATTATAAGATCGAGCAATTCGTCTCGTGTATCCACTTACAACAGCCAATTGTTGCTTCACACTGATTCGCATGCTTCATACAGTGGCGCCATACGGCGGGAGTGAAGGACAATATTGGACGCCAAATTCAAACTCCTGTGCAGTGAAATAGCTCTATCTTGGAAACCATTTGGAATAGGACACATGTACATATGCACTCTTCTGCTTACAATGACCAATAATATGACTTCCAGAATATTGACATTTCCTCCTGGGACACCCTGTATAAGCCTTCTTGTTGATGAAAGTCATGCAGAACATACTTGGACCATATACCACAACAGTACAAACTGTCTCTTAGAGTTAGAAGTATGAGCCTGGGTACACCTAAGTTAATACAGACTACATGTACAAACTGTCTGTTGCAGCTAGAACTCTGCATGCAAGTCTCTATCAACAGATGCAGCAGAACACTGGTTGCTGATATCTAATTCAGATGTTTAGTGAAAGAAATGTGGCAAGAGACAGCCATCCCCTCTACCCATGTCAGGCATTCTCATAACACACAAACGCGTGTGCCCACACACACAGACACACACACACACACACAAAGGGCTCCAAATACAAAAACAGACTTGAATTTCTTGCAAGGAATTTCTGTTTTATTAGCGAACAATGCCAAAGACTACTCTGGAAGGACAGACCATGGAGCTTACTTACAACATCATTATCCAAAGTCCTTACATCTTTTGATATGATTCAGTATGTTTGCAGTAGATATGTGAGAGAAGGTTGCTCTTGTGCCTTGTACGAAGTGGACAATGGGGACATTGAAACTGAGGCTCTTTCCCACATTCAAATTTGAGATGTCTCATTAGATTCCCATTATTTGAATATCCCTTGCCACACTGTGGACACAAAACAGCCTTATTTCCATTTTGACGTGGACGCATGCGAGGTAACTGCATCTGAATGTTATCTGTCAGCGTTTTGTCAGGAACATTTATTTGTGCATCAGCACTATTAGGTGCAATGTTGTCTTCTGACATTGTCTGGTGCTGTGAGGTAGCCACTGTGTTGCCGGTACCTGATAAGAAGATTTCTTTGAAGATTAATTCGTCTTGTTGAATTACCCATGTATCTGTCACGGCTGTAAAATAATAAAATTCTTTCTAAGATTAGTAAGCATTTAATTTCCCAGAAATGTCAATATTTAGAAATCACATGAACAATATCACAATATAAACGCACAAAAAGCATCCAATAGTCATAAATGTGAAATAATTTAACTGTAGACAAATGCATCATTTTATGTGAGATATATATAATTTGATGATTAAATGCCAACTATGGGATTTCAATGGAAACACATAGATATGGTAGTTCAGAATATCTCAAAGCATAGGTGAAATCACAGCACAATTCGCTGCGACCTGTAGCAGGCTCCATAGTAACTGGACAAACCTAAGTATGTGTGTGTAGTATCAATCTATACCCACTCACCCAAGCTTTTGTGCCAGTTCTCATGCTTCTAGTTATGGTCACTGTTATGTGTGTGTGTGTCATTTTATTTATTTTCTTATTTATCTATTTTTTACTTCTGTGACCTATTTCACAATTTCAGTATCTAAACTATACAGATCTGTAAAGTACAATGACTTGTGGCTGCTGAAGTAACAAGAATTAGGCAGAAAGCAGTCATTATCTAATCAAAGTACAATCCCAGCATTTGCCTGAAGAGAAGAAAACCAAGTATTCCAGCCAAGGCTTGAACTGAGCACCTCCTCAGTCAAGTCCAGAGCATCAACCTGGTCAGCAGAACTGAACACAAGATCACATGAATTCGACAACATAATGTACGTAATTTAACATTGCTCCATAAAAACAACTTATACATGAAAATGTAAAACACTGTCTGCAGTATGATACTATGTAGACTGGTGAAAATTTATTAACATGTCACAGAAACCTTCTTCTGTCATCCTTCTACCCTGAAGATACAGGCAATAGATTCCTCTGAAAGGTGGAAAATATCTGCCAGACTACACTGCACCACTTCCCACAACAGAACAGTCAGGACCACACAAACTTAATTTCTAAAATAACCAGAGTTAAGGATGCACACAGCAAATACCAGACGTATTGGCCTGCAATGCAGCATCCAATATATCACACAACTGTTGGTACACTAGTAGAAAAAGGCAAGAGGAATCTGCTACCATTCATGATTTCAGCCTTCTGCTATGCTTTAAATAAGATCTTCACTCTACTTGGATGTTACACAACACAGATAGGTAGTTAGTTATCAACGATTCGGGACAACCTATCCATCCCATCTTCAAGGGTAAAGCAGTACAAGAAGACCCTTAAATATGAGACCAACAGGTTGTCCCAAAACTTCAGTGACTAACTACCAATCTAAAACACATATATCCCATAACAGCAAATATCTCATCTGCTACCATTTTCCTTCAAAATGCTGGTACCCACCTACCAAATCATACAGTGTCACATCCCAGAAGGCAATAAACTTAGCATAATTTATATTCTTTATTTTCTCACAGTGCAGGGTTACAGGGATACATTTTTGGGTTAAAACAGTTACAAAGCAAATGAAAAGGTAAAGAAATTCTGTGCTGTGCATATAAAGCCTTCTAAACTGAATCCTCAGCATAAGCACATATGTTATGAAAAAACAATATGTACAACACTAATTCAAAACATTAAACAAATCCAAATGCTAATACACATACAGTCATATTACATTAAAGGAAGGCCTACAGTGACATCACACTGAAATTAAATGTTTTATTGACTGATCTATAAACTTCATGTAATGTCTCTGTGCCATGAATGCATAAGAATGGCATGGAAGTAGAGCTCCATGAGTTTCTAACCTTGATGCTACTCATATGTAAGTGGTCCTTCATAATCTGTTTGCTTTACTCCATCAAGAGTGCCCAAGATAAACAAACAGAAGGCAATGTTGATTCTAAAGTTGTCTGGTCTTGGTGGGAGGAAATCAGGGTCATTGTCCTGACCTGAACTCTGGTCATTCAGCCAACAGACAGTTACTTTGCATAGCCACATATGCCATAAATCTTCACACATCTTATACTGTGAAGTAATATATTAAGAACTCATTCAGCACTGTCAACGGCACAACTAAATACCGTACTGTAAATGTACAATACAAAGAAAATATGAACCTTAAAGGTGGCATGTGTCTGGTATGTAATTATGCAACATCACATTAAAAACACATACCACAGTACAGCCAGATCTATTCTGAACACAGTGGCAAGGAGACCACACAGAATTTAACCTGTGACATTATATCAATAGTCAGTCACATAGCTGACATACTTATCTCATTGTATTATAATTACACCTACAGTGGCTTCATAAATGACATGAAATACAAGTATGGAGCAATGGTACTTGAATATTAATATGGAAGTGCTTATATGGCCTACTTAAGCTTTAAGAGACAGATTTCAATGACAACTGTACTTTGTGACAGCCTGAGTTTCTCCAGCCTAGTGTGGAGATTTAAATCGCTACAAACTGAGACCAGCATACAGCATGCCAGGCCATTCACCATGACAATTTAGAGACCAACATGTGGTAAAAGATGACGATAAACATTTAAATGCAAACATAAGTCACAACAGTGTCTTAACATTGGTAAAGTATGGATTTGTAATAACAACTTCACACATACGCACATACACATGCATGCACATGCATGTATACACATAATCCTGTCAAAGCAGTAATCTGTAATTGGTGTCATTCCAATCCAACTCCATAGCAGGTTAAATAGCAGGTTTACAGCAAAGTAAGTTGCTGTCTGTAGCCTACTGTATCAACTGTTGAAGCACTGCTTGGCTACACAGACCACATGCATAAGAGCACCATTTCAAGACACTGAATGCATAAAGATATCTCAATAAAGCCATATTCATAAGTAAAATTAAAAAGCAACTCAACAAACAGCATAAATTAGGAACTATAATTGTTTCCACATTTTAACACAGATTTTCCTGAGATCTGGTGTACTTTTATTTAATAATATTATTTATATATATAGTATAACTCCATTAATCCAGCACCAATGGGAGTGGACAGGTGCCAGATTATCAAATATTCCACATCACCAAACGGTACGTATAATGACCACATTTCTTACACACAGTTTTTCAGCACATTACAGCCAGCCATCAGAGAATAGGCACTCATCACTTATTTTCATTTCATCATAAAAATATTCAACTTTTTTCAATTACTATAGGCCCATTCAAGGGGTTTCCTTTGAAATGCATTGCTGTAAGCCACTTATACAACACCCTGTCCAACTGCCAAATGTCAGGATTTCAGGAATATAGACATCCAGATTAGAGGAATTCTAATGTAGTTAGAAATATGTGTGAATAAGAAATAGCATGGCAGTAGTCAAAAGTTTTAAAACAGTTTTTGGAAAGCACTGCATAACAGCATTTGAGTTGCTCAAGTTAATTTAATGTCTCAGGATGTTTGCAGTAAATATGGGTCAAGAGACTGGTTTCACATTGCGTTCTCAGAAGACAGCGTGGGCACTGAAGCTGCGGCTCTTTCCTACACATGAATTTCATATGCCTTGTGAGGCTTCCCTTGCTCATATACACCTTCCCACACTGGTCACATCGAAATACATGTCCTCCCTCTGTTACAACACGCCTACTGTCAGACTTTGGTGGTGAAACCAAACGTAGCCCATGCCTTTCAACATTCTGAACAGGAACTTCTCTTTGTAAGTCACTATTAGAAGGGATGCCCCTGGTATTTGGAAATACTTGCTGAAGTGCATTAGGCATTGGGTGTTTACTATCATCCAAATTCAGCAATCCTTGAAGAACCTTCCAATGTCTCATGTCTGGAAACAAAATCATTTATCAACATTAGCTTCATTTTAATTGCAAAAACTTAGTACAGGGTAATTACGAATGAATGTACACATTTAAAAATGCGTTTGGTAGGAATTTCCCTGCAACATTCATAGTACCAAATTAAAAGAAAAGACACTGTGTTACACTGCAATACTGATAATGTGTATGTTTTAACATAATTACAGTTGTACCGCACACTTTATTTGTGAGAATCTGTATTTGAGAAACTATACATTTTGTAATTAAAAAAGAACCTCCATATACAAGACTGATTCAAGATGTAAGATCTTACTTTCAGGATCCTCAAGTCTAAGAATCTGACTACAGCTAGCTACAATTACATCAGTCAAATTCCATGTTGGACCAAAAAAAAATTCATATTTGAAGATACAACATACACAGAACATTACCTGGAAAATCTGAGGGAAGTATCTCAGAAGACAAAGATGCAAATGTGATCATAATATTTGGATAGATACTTTTGAAATAGGGTATGAAATGTGAGCTACATTTATGTGATCTAGGAATGTGTCCAATGGTAGAAACTTCTTTAAATAGCAGTGAACCTTCATAGTCCATAACAGGGGATATTCCCTGATGAGGTGTCTATTAGGTTTTAAAGAAGGAATATCGTTCATTTATAAACAGTGTTACATACCACTATCTCTCTAAATATGATTACAAAAGAGGGCATGTTGTTTCAGTTCATCATTTAGGATACTAGGACAGGAATTCATCCCTGTATGTGACAAACAACCAAGCTATGTGTATATTTATTCCAGCAGCACCAATTATCTCAGTATATCAATGTTAAATTTCTACAATAAAAGCATAAATTTATACATATCAGTGACCAGGACTGCGCATCATCAAAACCTCCATTAACAACAGCAAGTAAAGGATATACAATACACAGAAAACAATCTGCTCAGATACCTGATGTCATGTAACAGGTTCATTCAGCAACATCAGATACTTTCATTTGCATGTGTTCAATTATATTCTACATCATATTTTCTTGTGGTTCATCTCCTTTTAAGTGTTGATTTGAAATTACTTATGTAGGAACAACTGACACATGCAGTATCACTGTGAATACATGTGGCAAAAATGCCAATATAGTGTCAGTGTTTTAAAACAATATATTACAGAAACCAATAAAGCTTAAAGACTGAGGTTTTTACCACATGAAAAGAAAATTTTAAAATGTTAATTTAGGCCATGTTGTACAAAGAATGCATGTGTAAGTGCATGTATCAGTGGCAGTTGCTCTGACCAACAAAAAGCTGTGTGTGGAGTGTATGGCTGAAACAATCTCTCTTATGTTGCTAATTTTGGTGCATATGCCCACCCCTTTGGTAGCAAACAGCACATGGCATAAATAATTCTGCCCAAGTTCCTACTTTACATGGTGAAAACTGTACTCTTGCAGCTTTGCTGACTTTCACAGTGGACTTTTAAAATACAGTCATTATTCCCCACACAACCAATATTTTCTTTCCTTACTACTCTTCCAACAAAACCCAGACCAAGTCAGATATCAAGATTATGGTCTTCTGAGACATGGAACCATGCAGTTTTGTATCCACCCACTAGCTACATGGTGTCACAGGCTAGTAGACCAAATTTTTTATATTCTAGGCTGTGTATAACCTCAAACCTCACATCAGGCCTAGGTACTTTTCCAGTTAAGACTTAGTTTCAAAGTTTCATAAATAACTACAGTTAATATCGTATATTCAAGATGCCTGCAATGTGATGCTATGTCACTGGGTAAGTAGCTTTCTTGGATTGCTTGACCCATAAGATGATGTCATTGTGATCCCTCGAAACCTGAGGAAACACTCACCCAATGACAGTTCCACATCCCAAAACAGCTTAATCCTGAACAACACTGCTCCAAAAATCTCAAAACTTGTACAGTTAAGATTTAAAGCACTCTATAATTACAAACTGGGATCAAGGCGAATTAATCCACTTATCATGCAAAATTTACAATTTTAAATATTTTTCCTTCTGATATACAGTCCCCTAGCTTTCCCTGTGCTAGGGATGGTGTGTGTGTGTCGGCGGAAGGAGGCTGTTTGCAGTGTGGTGGTAATTTCAGCATTCCACTGCTTGCTCTGCTGAAGTTCAACAACATATTTTCTTCTACAGATGTCCACATAAAACCAAACACAAGAAGTTCAGGGAATACAGAAGTAATCTGATAACTGCAAATGCTTTTTGGTATTGTCAGCTTACAGCATCCTTTTGGAAAATACATTATTGAAAACAGAAGGGCAAAAAAGTCAGAAAATGTTAGGTACAAGGACCGTGGTACCCTCAGTCCTTTCAGCACAGTCTATGAAAATTTCCATCAGCATAACCACTGTTCTCCTGGGTGACATGTAGCACAAGCCTGCTAAAACCAAGAGTGTTCTTGTAAAATCCTAGTTGCTTTAGCAACTGTACTTTGACATATATAAAGTATAATCGGGATACACTTCCAAACGGTGGGAAGAACATGTTAAAATAAAGATAAACAAACCAGATAGCAGGGAATGGATTAAAATGAATATGGAAATAGATACTACAAAGAGTATTTTATCTGCTCACTGTATTGAAGTACTCAGTTTATTGCACCAACCAAATGCACAGTAATAATTATAAAGAAATATTAAAGACATATCTCCAACATGTATTGATACAAGTATACCATCTTCAGGGAGCAATCATACATAAATATTAAAGATGTATCTCCGACATGTTTCACTACAAGTTTACCATCTTTAGGGGGCATCGATCTAAAATAATGCACAGAATGGGCAACTTTCAACTAACTGCTCATGGTAGCTCAGAAGTTAAGTTCCACGATGCTTGCAATAAATGTGTGCCAACAAACTGCTCTTGTGTTTAGTTCGAACAGGACAGTGTGGGCACTGAAACTGGGGCTCCTTCCCACATTCAAACTTGAGATGTCTTGTCAGATTTCCCTTGCTCATGTACACCTTTCCGCATTGGGTGCATCGAAATACATTTCGTCCCTCTGTTACAGGATGTCCACCATCAGTCTGTTGCAATCCATGTTCATCAGTATCCACAACATGAATTTCACTTTGCAGATCAATGCTAGAACATGTGTTGCTGATGTCAGCAAACACTTGCTGAAGTACAATAGGCATTCTGCCTCTGTCCTCAGAACAGTAATGATCTTCTGGACTGAATAATTTTTGAGGGTCCATCCACTGTGTCACATCTGCAATAAAACAATTATCTAGCATTAGCTGAAATTATTAACATGAACTAAACACATAAGACTGACTCTGACAACTTCTTTTCCTAAACCAATGTCTCCTTCAATAAAACAGGCATCTCTTTTAGCTGCGTTGTCCTGTTTGTACATATCAACTGCTGAGGGTGAGAAAGAAGCTATTGTTTGTGTACTTATTTAGGATTCTTCACCAACTGCTAAGTTTATGAAGTGGTGAATGAACTATGGTGAGTTAATTGTACATGATGCACTGCAACTGGGCATCTGTCCTGGTCAGACTGAAGTAAATCTCAAAAAAATCTGAGCCAAGTAAGCCAATCAACCTGCTGAAATCAGAGCTTTTCCAAATTACCACATGGAATTCAGGAAGAAACTTGGAGATTTTGTCTCAACCAGCAGAACATTGTCTTCTGTGACAATGAAGTAGGGCATAGAACTACACACTAAAGGATTCATATACTTCAGAGATCATTCACTTATATATTGTACATAATGTTGTCCATGACAATACAGTTCCAAATGTATCACCACATATAATGGTAAAACCTTGTATGATAAATATGTCAAACTGGATAATGTTGTAAGGATTGAAACAAGATTATTAAGAGATCCTACAACTGTATTTGAGCTGCTCATTGTGGCTCATAAGTTACATTCCACCCACGATGCTTGCAGTACATGTGGGTCAACAAACTGCTCTTGTGTTTTGTCCGAAGGGAACAGTGTGGGCAATGAAACTGCGGTTCCTTCCCACATTCAAACTTGAGATGTCTTGTGAGCGTCCCTTTCCTCAAGTACACCTTCCCACACCGGGTGCATCGAAATCCAATTCCACCCACTACTGCATGATTTCTGCTGTCAGTCTGCTGCAATCCATGTTCCTCTGTACCCACGGCATGCAGATCAGCACTACAAGAGGTGCTGCTGATGTCTGTAAACACCTGTTGAAGAATACTAGGTATCCTTCCTCGGTCCTCAACAGCGTAACAATCTTCGAGATTTAACAATCTTTGAGGGCTCAACTGTGTCACATCTGGAAATAAAATAATTAATAAACATTAGCTAAAAATAAGTATGTCATATTTGGTTACTGTATGTTTTATGTTGTTCTTTGACTCATAATGTTCTAGTGTTACATGGTGTTGTGTTCAGTTGTAGTGTGTTGTGTTGTGTTCAGTTGTGTTATGTTGTGCTGCGTCATGTCATGTCATATTGTGTTGTGTTGTACATTATGTTATACAACACAGAATACTGGCAAATTAGAAAGCATACAAAAAATATGGCCATGGCCTAATTTAAGGCCATCTTGTCTAGCGCTTTGAAAGAGTGGAGAAAGCAATTAAAATATTCAGTTTGAATTTAAACCCAGGACTACCTTAACATGGAAGAGTGATAACCATTTAAACATGTTAGTTGGTAAATTGTTTTTTTCTAGCCTCCTTTACTGATATTTGTTAATACCAAAAGTTTTCAAGCATCATAAAGCATATGTAAAAGACAGGAAGTGTTCTTGTCTTATTTAGCTTACCATTCTATAGCTGTCTGTGTCAGTGGAGAAACCACAGGAAAACTCCATCATGTAAGCTTGTGTCCAGTCCAACAATGTAAAGAGCTAATCATTGTGCTATGACTCAGAATCTGTTATTAGCAACATATCACATATAAATATGCAGCGAATTTCAAACCATGTAAAGGAGTGACATATTTATTGCAACAAGTACACAAACCAAGAATCACACAAGTTGACAACAGTTTGGTAAGACAAAGAAAGGAAACACTTTAAATTCATTTTGATTCCAGGATTCAGGTCTTCTCAGACATAATGTTGCATCACTGGATGCATGGTTCCCAGTGTTTAGATGAATCATAGTGCTCTCATCTTCAAGGGTCAAGCAGTCTAACCACGCACCCAGCAGCACAGCATCAAATCCTAGAAGACCTAAACCCTGGACTGATACATTGTGATACACTGATTTCAAAATCTACAAAAATTTTGCATCGCATCACAATCTTATTCATGTGTTCTTTTAATTTTTGTCAACCATAATGTGAGCAAATTACACTTTCTTACTGCCAGCAAGCTTCATTCTGATTAAATAATCTCAATGTTTCAAATTTCACAGTTAGCAGTATGTGCATTCATGTGCTGTACACAAAAGAAACTGTGTGTATTACAATACTCTGTTATTTGGAATCAGCATACTTGATTTAGCCAAAAACAGCTATTTTGTACATGTTACCATTAAGATTTTTTGCGCTCTGTTATAATACATTCTGAATATGCGCCTGTATCCGTACTGCACCAGCTTATGAATTTATGGGGTGTCATGAAGAACACATTATTTGCCACAGTGTAAATTTTATTTCATTGAAAGCAGATAAAAACATATGACATAGAATATTACATCTTCTGGAGAGTCACACTAAAAGTTCTGTTTACCCAGCAACACAGTGTAACATCCCAAAAGCTACGCATCTTCAGCACCATTGCCAACAGAACATCAAACTTCACATTTCTATGGTACCTGATGAAACTTTATGTATAAGCTTAATACACTGTGCTATATGTACAAGGAGTAAAGTACCCACACAGAATACTGATATTTTAATCTTCAGACAGATTTGTAATGTAACATCTGAAATCTACACAGCAATTTAACACCTTTCTCAAGTGGTCAGCCATGTCATGCAAGATAAAACCCAACAATTTTCAGACTGTCTTTGTCTCATGTCCACTGCCCTCTCTTGGCCTAGCATTGAGAACACATATGTACACACATTCACATGAAGCAATATGTGTTAACCATTGCATCAACCCTCAATAATGGAGAGATAGTAATGTGTTTCATTCAAAACTAATGTGGCCAATGAGCTGAAAGGACTTAACTTCATATACATGTAATAAAGAACACAAAATTTCCAATTACAAATAAAATTTCACATGTTCAAAAAAGAAAACAGACATCTCTGTAGCAATATAACTTACAATGAACAGCTGTTACAAATTCATTCTCATATTACATGTCCCATAAAGAGGAAAGAGAATATGTCAAGGATGATAACAAATACACAAAATCATTCTTGGAAAATCAGCTATTTCAAAGATGAGACAAAACCATTGTTTCAAAGACCTCTTCTGTTTCCATGATCAGGAGAGGAAGCAGGTTTCTCAGTCTGGTGTGTTCAATCATCTGAGAAAAGTCTTGTGCATTCATTCACTACAAAAACTTCAAACCCAAAACAGTAATAAAATTAGAATAGATTATTGATGGGTTTTGAACTGACTCTCAACTTCTATAGTTATGCGCAACATTCTGCTCACCAAATAATTAAATAAACTCCTGTGTTTAAACCCCCATTAACCCAAACATGGCAATGTTAGTTCCTTCGCAACAGATGCAATGGCCTTACTCAGAATCAGTCTTCTAGAGTCATGTAATGACAGCTTTAGGATACAAACATAACAGTTACCCTGTTGGCACCCATCTGCCACAGTCCTGTGTGTTTCACAGAGTGAAGATGGGACATGAAATGATATAAAAAGAAAGAGGGATTCCAGCCTTCTGGGATGTGATGCTGTTTCACCAAACAAGTATGTCCCAACATTTCAAAGGAATATGTCACCAAATCTTCAAGTGTTCAAGGTCCACACAGAACACCAATTGGAGTCAAGTAGTGGGAATAAATAGGTATGGTCTGACCAGTGGCTGCTGTGCAGAAAAGATAGCAAGCCAATAACTAATCATCAGAAAGGAGCGGATGTACAGTAAGTGAGGCTGTAAAAAGGGCAGTAATTGGATGTGTGGTACAGAGATGACCTTTGACTAGTGTTCCAAAGGGCAGCTGGTGGATTAAGAATGGGAGAGCGGAGAAAAAGGTGATAAGAGGCACAGACAGCAGAAGGCCACATGTTCCTATGCAAAGTTGCAAACAATTTCACCAGGAAAGGAGCACAACACCCAGAAGATACAAACGTTCATTATACACCACTTTGAAAACCCCAAAACTAGGGGAAGGAGGAAAAAAAAAACTTTACATTGCAAGCCAACCCTTACACCTCTACAACTGTACCTATACATGACTTTAAGGCATGTGGGGGAGAGTGGTAGAGCTCCACTGATTCTTAACCATAACACTAGGTGGAAGTGTGGTCAGCTTCATTCCCCATCTCTTTCACTAATGACGAAAAAGCCTCCAACCCTGACTGACAGAATGCCTGGTAGACCTCAGTGATGGTCAGGACATTTTACAGGAGACAGAAATCTGAAATCTCATTTAAAATAAACCCTCTTCCTCTACATGGAAACAAACCAAAATTCCACAGCTGACTAGCCCATAGCCTAGTCACTACATCAACTACATTATCTTGATTCCATCCTTTACACATACAGACTAAGACCATTACAGATACGATCGTCCTTTCCATCTTATAAATTGTTTCACATACATTTACACAGCTTTCCTTTATGACTAATAACAGTACAAAAATAACAATAAAGCACATTTATTTAGAGTAACTCCCATTTGTGACTGCTGCACACTAAGTTACATATTTCAAATGTCACTATATCTAGCATTCATGCCTATTACATTCTTGAAATAGGACCTTCATGCTTTAAAATAATGTGCTGCTTCAAATTGCTTTTCAATTTCGACTTTTTAGGGCAGTATGGACACTGGAACTGTGGCTCTTTGCCACATTCTAGACTCTGATGTCGTGCTAAGCTACTTCGATGTATGTAATTCTTCCCACATGCTGTACATTTGAACTGATTGTCTCTCACATTCTGCCCATGAACAGCCTCATTTTGTGGCTGTGTTCTACCTCCATATCCTCCTCTCTGAGACATCAACTGTAAGAAAGTGAGAATAATATGAGTTACAAATAACACCTTTGACAAACAGCCACATTATTCACAGAAGTGATATACAAACCCTTACAGGCAATCTGCCCTGTAATAACTAGATTTCTCATTAACCCCTCATGCATGAATAACAAGTGAGACTCACAACAAATAATATTTGAAACTGACATATCTCACCTTTCATTTGTTGATTACATCAGGCAAATTATTTTTTATATTTCACACAGATAAAACATTTCTCTATCATTTAATTATCCTGAAATAGCTGTTTGCTGTCAATAATTTCTTTGTGTTATTATCCCCTCATTTCCATAACATTGGCTAGTCCAAAGGGCCTCAAATCAGATTTAAATGGCAATATTATGCACATCAGTATGTCATTTAAATGCTCATACAAAGGAAGGGTTACCATTAAGGCACAGTTTCACAGCGTATTAAAAACATCAGAATATTTAACCCTTTCAAGTTCACACTTCCCATCATGGGCTATGACAAAATATTTGTCAGCCAAAAAAGACATTTTTCAATGCAAGCAACATGTAATGAAATCAGGTAAAAAAAAATACAATTCAAGTTGCATATCATCATATTATCTTACAATAATTAGCAAACTCTTTTGACAAAAGCTTTGAACTACATGTCTGATACTTAAGAAAAGCATGTCCCACTTCAGTGCTATAAATATCTAACAAGGGTCATGCAACAGCACTGAGAGTTGGAAGCTGCTTTCTTACCATAGGACCTGAAGTTCAATGCCAGCTGAATTTGTGTGATATTTATGCTATATAACGGTAAAGGGAAAGGTCTTCTATAATTTTCTGATTTTCCACTGCTAGTCACCATTCTATCACTGTTCCACACTCATATATAAACTCCAATAAGCTGTGCACAGCTGTTACCAGGCAACCAATTATCACATACTCAATTTATAATTTAGCAGCTTTATCTCTGACCTGGACACAAAAGTTTGTTGTGTCGTAACAAGGTAATTTAATTTTATCCTGTATAAGGGCATCAATGATTTTAAGAGGGTTACCAGCCTAGAACTAATACAGTGTTACTCATAAGTCCATGAAACATGTTAGAAAACTGGCTGATTTCACAGTTGAATGAAGACAGTAATGATTACATCTTTCAACAAGACGGCTCTCCATCTCACTATAAAGACGTGCGAGGTGCGAGGGCATCTCAATCGAAACTTGCCACAAAGGTGGATAGGACGCACAGGAAAAGAAGATGACGTGTTAATGTGGCCAACCTGGTCCCCAGATTTAACCCCGTGCAACTTTTTCTTCTGGGGGTTTGTGAAGGACACTGTCTTTGTGCCTCCACTCCCCGCTAATCTCCAGATTTTCGCAACCGTATCACTGCTGCTGTGGCTCTGGTCGACCATGATA
>Ga0123355_10007279_pt1 | contig 16553 bp, 13 predicted proteins | sample TergutEmb28metaG_3_FD_89872 | JGI IMG/M metagenome (GOLD analysis project Ga0123355, IMG submission 89872) | Embiratermes neotenicus P1 segment gut microbial communities from Petit-Saut dam, French Guiana - Emb289 P1 | ecosystem: Host-associated > Arthropoda: Insects > Digestive system > Gut ...
AAAGGTGGTTGCTATTGACGAAACCTGGATCCGGGATTTCGAGCCTGAATTGAAATCTCAGTCCAGTGAGTGGAGAGGCAAAGGTTCCCCGAGACCGAAAAAATTCAAGAGGGCCCAGTCGAATGTGAAACAAATGATGATTTTCACATACGATTGTAAAGGCATGATCATGACAGACAGGGTACCGAGTGGTACGACTGTAACTGCGGCTTACTACTGTCAATTTTTGCAGAAACTGAGGCGTAAGATGCACGCGAACAGACCAGAGTTGCTGGAAAACGGTGTCTTGATTTTGCATGACAACGCTCGGCCCCACATTGGCAAGGTTGTCCGTGAATTGTTGGACAGATACAGCTGGGAGGCGCTACCCCATCCGCCCTACAGCCCCAAAATGAGTCCCCCGGACTTCGACCTGTTCCCAAAATTGAAAATCAACATGCGTGGTGTGCATTTCTCTACGCTGGAGGACCTATCTGCCTCTGTTACCCGATGCGTCAGACAGCTCAACTGTTCTACAGACCTGACAGGTATCATGGACCTTCCAAAATGTTGGGATGCAGTCATTCGACAGAAAGGGGACTACACTGAAGGACTATAACACTTTCCCGCACATCTGGTGTTCTATTCTGTAGGTATTGAGTTCTGTGCATTTCTTTTGAGATCACCCTCATACATTATAATCTACCCATTCAGGTACATAACATTTACTAGTTCAGACACAAATCTGCATGGCAGAAACAATGGAAACACTGAATGGGAACCAAAGAACATCAACTTTGTGTTATGCTATAACAACACAATTATAACATTTCAATAGACCAGTAGCTTTTCCCATAATTAACTATTGGCTTATTAAACTACACCCTCAAGGGCTTAAACTCTATGTACCTTATAAATCAGTTCCACAATGACAAGCTGTAAGATATCTCCAAAGGAAGTTACTTGGTCCAGGCAGGATGCAAGATATGCCAATGCCCTTTCTTGATCTGCATGAAGCAACATAAGAAAGGCATTACGTTTGCAGGACATATCCTGCTCACCTTCCAGGAAATTTGCAATTAATTCTGGGGCATCAGGAATGAGGAACTCAAAATTTCTGCAAAGAAAAGCTGTCATTCAGTTAACTGAACCAACTAAAACTAATGCAATGCAGCAAAGTCCTTAAGAAGCTACTAGGTGTTCAACTACTCAACAAACTACTATAAAACTCCAGAAGTTCATTACCACAGTCCTGCCACCAGACCCTATTCCCATCCAGATGAATCTACTCCACATTCCACAACCTCCAAAATAATTTCTTTAAAAATCAATTCTAATTAATACCTTTACATCCATACCTATGTATTCTAAAGGTTGCAGGTTTTCTGACTAACATTCTGTATGAATTTCTGATCTCTCCCATACACACCACATAACTACCCATCTCATACATTTTTAAGTTGATCTTCCTAAAATTTTGAGAGGGGTATGATTTTCAAAGGTACTCATTCAGAAATATTATCCAGTCATCTATTACTTCAGATCTTCATTCTTCTATGATATTACACTCCACCACTAGGTGTTTGTTGCCCAATGCTCCAAGAGCACACAGTTGTCTCATCTTGAAGGATCAGGTGTCCAATGAAGGCAATGAACATCTGTCCCTTGAAGACAAGGAATTGAACGTTGGATTGTCCAGCCTGTAGCACATTCAATACAGCAAACAGCATGTTTGCTATCACACATTCCTTAAAATTACAAATAAAAACTACATTCACATGCAACTTTTAGTACTCTCTCCCAAATACACAAAAAAAAAGAAGAAAAGAAAGAACATAGTGAAATTCAGTGAATAGATGTGAAAATGTAAACAGGCACATAAAATGATCTGAACTCACCAATTTGTGAATCTTATGTGTTCATTTGTAGCCCTCTTTACAAATAACACACTTAAAAATATCCCCCACTGTCACTATGTGTATCCTGGGATTGATTCCAAGCCTTCATTACAAGAAACCATCCAAACTGTGACATAAGCATCACTACTACACACAACAAAGTCATAAGCACTTTAATAGCTGAAGACTTTACTGCTTGCTTAAAGGATGATAAAATAAAGATGATGAAAGGGTATCCACAGCAGGATAAAAATAACACATTAAAACAATACCTGTAAATTGTAAAAATGGCAAGGACTGCATTTCGCCTGACGTAAGAATGTCTGTGTTCTAGGCAGGCCCTTATTGCAGGCATCAATGGTTCCAAAAGTTCTGGCTCCTTAAGCTTGCAGAGAAAGCGCAATGTTGATCCACGCAGGAACTCATTCGGATGTTGCAAATCCTGATGTTAAAAGCAAATTCGGTAACATTATGCAATTCCCTCTGTAGTGCATCTTAATCACGGTTTTTTCATACATCATTGGTGTCCCTGAAGGTGAGGTCTTAATGATTATCTATGAAAAAGTGTGTTTATCCAGCACTTCATTCCCTGATGATGGACATACCAGTCTCCAAAACACTGTAGCTGGTCATCAAAAAGATTTTATCAATAACATTTCATTTTAATGACTTTCTCCACTAGAATGAGCATCATACCTTTCTGTAAGAATCACAGACAAGGATCATCTCTTGCATAAGTTTTCCATCTGGAGTAGTTTTGGGAACAATTTCCCAGAAAATCAATAATAATTTTTTAATCATGTGGTCTTGAAGTGGCAGAACAAAGCGGATTATTGTCATCAGCAGCCCTGGTAATCGTTCTCCACTGACAATCATATGGATTGTTTTCTTCAAAGCTTCAATTTTAGTTTTCGTATCACCCTTCTCTGAAATAGTAAAGTCTTTATGAAACTACATAAACAACATTAATACCACAGTCTGAATAAGAACATAATTTTACAAGGAACTTAGCATACTTAAGGACATAGTTTAATGACAATTCATTCTTACACAGACATACACACAACTCGCAGCATCCAGCCATTGCATTCTTCATCTCGGAATCTAAGAATGGAAGTGGAAATGTGTAAAAAACTGCTTTAAAAAAAACAGGAAAATCTCTCACTTGTACTGCTACATGCATGGGCTGAAGCCCAAAAATTTACACAAGCAATACCCATCACTCTTGGGTAGAGCCAAAAAAGCATCACTGCTGGGTTATGAGGATAGCCTGACAACAATATATTCCTTAAAAGTTTCAATTTGCTTAACTAAAGCCACTGTCTGATGCATTCTATATTATTCATTCCAGTGTGTAATCATCTTCACTCACCTTATCCTTTAAACTCTTCTATTAATTTGGGCCACTAGCACCAGAAAACCACTTAAAAGAGATCTAACTATGAATCATCCTTACTGTGTTTACAACAACTTAACACTGTTCTACATACCTTACTTTTATTTAATTTATTTCTTCAATTTCTTCTATTTGATGATGATGAAAGACCATATACAAATAACAAAAACTTGAAATGCATGTGACAGTTTTTATAAACCTAACATAAATGCTGATATAATTACAGAATGTAATGGTAAGCAAAGTTACACCTACAGAACAATAAAGGAATAATAACATACCAAGATCCATCTTCAGTTGCATCTCGTTGGGTGGATCAGAATCTGATGGTAAATTTATAAGTGTATAGCATGGTTGCTCAATTGTAACCATGATGACTTAATATCAAATACCTGTGACTAAAGGAAACATCCATTACACAATATAAAAGTATTCCAATTATTATTACAATATTACAATTATTATAATTAGTGTTTATCCAGTGATTGATGGTTCTCCACTGGAGTGTTATGAGCTTTTGTGGAGTGTACCACGAGGATTTGAACAGAAGAATGATTATACGGAATTAAACACAAAGTTTAGAAACAAATTTACTTACTTAATCTTGTTAAATTGAGATATGAATCAAAATTTAATTAATTTTTTTTTTTTTTGCATTACAAAAATGTTATGTTTCAATCCAACAAATGACATTTAAAAATATGTGTACTCTTGATCAAATTATGGTCGTCTTTTGGTTTCTACATCGTAAAGCGGTTAAATCTTCTGTGCTCCCGAGAAGCATACTGCCACACTCTTCAGGGTGACAATTAGGTCTAGCAGATGTGATCTGATTCTACCACACGGGGCAGAAATTCAAAAGATAATCTGCTCAACAACCGCCGTGAAAAGCTGAAAACTTTGGTGTACTCTCAAGATAAATATTAGTTCTGTATTCTAATTCTGCCCAATGTGCCGCAAAACAGATCCCAAGTGCGCAGTGGGCAAGTTGAGATGCACTGGTGTAGACCAATATAAGATTAACCGTAATATGTAAAAAAAAAAAAAAAAAAATAAAAAATATTATTACATCATTCGTAAATAATACATCTAATTCCAAAAACGCAAACCACTCTCACTCATTATGTCAAATTAACTGACAACGAACAGCATTATCATTAATCTGTAGGCAGGCGACTTGTTACCAGAACCTTAATTTCGAAGCAACGCTGATGGATTACTTCCTAAGTTATTCAAAAACTAAACTAACCATGCAATATACTTACAATATACTAGCCTACACGAGTATGACGTGTATTTAGTCTGACTGACGGAACACGACGTTAAGAACAGCGTCTGCAGAATATCAATACCAAACACAAATTCAGAAATTATGTACTTTCAAAATTTAAAATTATTTTTTAAATTAACATTATTAATAATAATGCCTTAAACCAATGTTCAGATTACAAATGTGCACAAACCTATATTCAAATTCCCTGTACCTACAATTACACTTTCTGACGTGTCAACGAGACATTACATGCATGATAGCCTAGCACCATCTATGGTCCAATTGTACAACCACAATCTGTGCCTGAAGCTGTTGTTCCCTGTGGTCATGACTGATTTCATGCGTCGGCAATGATGTTTGGCATCACTGGTTAGCAATTAACTGTGAGTGTAAGGTTGTCTAATCCATGGTCACGTCTGTGGCTATCATCATTGGCGGTGGGTACGAAAACCGCCGTCTTAGCGGATGACCCCATATAGTTTGGCACGAACTCATCTGCGCTGATGATGGACGTAGCAGGTTCCTCTGAAACGTCAGTACATTTGTACGAGACAACATGGTGTCACATCCCATAAGACAACAGTTTTTCTTCGCTGAAACATTTGGAATTAATGCTGCAACATAAACAATGAGTACTGCCCAGTGAACTACCTCATACACTACCTCCTCATTTCTCTTTATATGCCGATTATAAATCTTCGACTATATAGGAAAATTAATACTAGGGAGAAATAGGGGGTCATGTGTAAACACTTTTGCAATGCTGCAGGCATTGTCCATGACACACATTTCCAAAAATGGTAGCACATGTTACATTTTATAGGCTACTATTAATGAATGATATAACAAAGAGATTTGCTCCCACGAAAAGGGCGATTGGTATAACATACAACCATAGCTGGGTTAATTAACAACTACTTGAAGATCTGAATGTACAGAATATATTTTAATACATTAGTCTTCTGTTATTTAATGGGAAATTAATATGCCCATTGTTATAGATGGAAGTGAAAATGGATAATTAACAGAGTCAACTGTTTTTAAGGACACTGCTTTTTAACTGCAATAGAAACGTCAACTGCACATATATGTCTGCTGCTACTTCAAGAAAGGTCTCTTTGATTTAAATATCAGCAAGATCAACAGGAAACATCACAGAAGGTGCCATCTGTGTTGTACCATTCTTTAAATTAGTGGAATATGCACGTTTCATCTAGATACAACACTATCACCATTCACCGGAAATATAGCTTCCATGTGTCAAAGAAACAAATACTTCTTAATATAATCTATTCCATTAGCACATCCAAGACTCAACATAACTGCGCCAAACCAAAATTTTTATTGATCTCAACATCATCACTCAGTAACTGCACATCTAACCTGTTCTCCTTGTGATTCTGAATAATCAGACACATATTCAGCTCCCAGATCATAGCAAGAATCATCACATGATGATATTTTTCTCTCACTCTATAGATCAGTTTTCTAGTCTGCTGTCAAGCCAATGATATCTCTGGTCGAGTGTTGGTGTAACTTCTGGATTTCTCTTTGCATCTGTTCCTGCTATTCAACTTTGGGATATGTTGTTATAACCTCTGGGACTGCATGCTTATGTACAGCAAAGAAGCATCTTCAAGATGCACTTGATGTTTAATGAAAAAGTGGGTGAGGCACAAGGAAATTCATCAGAAAAATAAGGTGCCTGCTCTTCTTGTTCACATTATTCTTCTGCTTTGTCATAAATGTCGAAGACACTAAACACTATTCTACTGAAAGGCCAGGTGCCAGGTTTAGAAAATCTGCTGAGTTATGTTCCTTGGCAGTAGTGGATCCTGATCCAGGGGTCAGGTCTAACAGGGAATACACAATGTGGCATTGTAATGTTCTGCTAGGCCTGTACTCCTGATCAGGATTTACCATTGATCTGTGGAACAAATGATTCAAGATATGCCTCTGGTGCAATAGCAGGTGAACAGAGCTGCTTAAGGATCTGCCCACACTCCTGATAAACTTGTTATTTAAAGTGAATGAAAACTGGAACTGAAAAGTAGTGAAGACTGAGACATTAAGAGGCTGTCATTTATGGCGTGTGTGTAGTGGGAAAGACTGAAGTATAATCCTATTATTATAGCAGCCTGGGGTGCTCTGACATATTCCACACACTAGCTCCATGCAGTTGGCACAGTGGTTAAGGCGCTGTGCTACAAATCGGAAAGTCACTGGTTTGATCCCAGCTGGTGTCATTGGAATTTTTCATTGACATTAAAATTCTCTGATCGCACTATGGCCCTGGGGTCTACTCAGCCTCTAACAGAAATGAGTACCAGGAGCATTTCTTGGGGGTAAAGGCAGCCAGTGTGTAAGGCTGACAACCTTACCACCATTCTGTGCCAGTCATGAAATCTGGGAACCTTAACTTCCTGGAACACTCTGGGTCACTCCAGGCCTGTAACGGGACTGTTCTATCTTTACCTCCATGCAGTGGCAGTCTAGAATATATACAGCTGCACAACCACACCTCGTACTCACTTCCACGGTGTGGCTCAGGTACAGCTGAAACTTTACCTTACAGAAGCTTGTAGTTTCTGGTAAGGCAGCATCAAATCAATTTGTATAACAGAAATTGTGTTACATTCCAGAGGCAGTATCAGTTTTGTAAATACCACTGTTAGCAATACTTGAGGCACTGTATTATTATTTTACTTGTTTGTATTTTATGCAATGAACTATCAGTAACTAACAATACGTGACATGACTGAATACTGACTAATAAATTGGAAATGATTTGGAAGAAAGTGGCAATGCCCTAAGATAAGGAATTATCCATGCTTCACTTCATCACTATTTCAAAAACCTATCAGAATATCCAAAGTCCCAGTTGAGATTCAAACCAGCCACCTCTTACACACAAGTCAGAGGCGTCACCACCTCAGTAAACTTGCTCTGCAGCACTCCATAAGAAACAGTAGGTTTTTACTTAGTGCTCTTACATTCTGCCTGTTATATAATTAATGTTTTTGTCACACACATGGTCACTTCTAAACTTATCTGGTTTATTTACTGAACAATGTTCTGTTACTTACTGAGATTATATATCTCTGAGTTTATATTTTTTTCCCCATTATTTAAGTTTCTGTAATAATGTCAACACAAAATAATGAATTGGTGTTGATACAAAAACCATAATGCCTACAAGGAAACACAAGGGCAGATGGATATGCTATAAAATAAGTGGTAGGTACTTCAGTTAAAAGCTGATGCTATGTTGGTTTCTACAGAAAACTTTACCACTCAAAGTTTGATCTTCACCATCATAATACAAAGTGATTGGATTATCAAATTCTGCATATAGTATGAACACCTACTAATGCCCTTTGGCTTCCACAACCTCTTACATAATTTAATGCAGTTTATGAGGCGGCTGGATGTCATCACATAGTCACACATCATGAAAATGTGATTCCTCTTGTGCCATCATTCAAACTGGGATCAATACTACTATCCAAAAATATCATTTCATATTTTTGTATGGACCCAACTGGATACCTTTCACATACAAGACCGAGATAAAACAGAGAATTCAGAAACCTCTGTGCATCAACTTTATTCTCTGTACACACTGTGAGGACTATCATTACTCATTTTCTGTGGCCAAACACCAGTGCTCCACACTAGAATAACCCAGGAACCATTGTTGTTATCAATTATACAGTATGACCTACAAGACTGCTAGTTGTGTCTACATGCAATTTCCTAACATGTCTTAAAACCAAACATACTGCCTGAAAAACTTCACTATTTTCCACTTCTTGCAATGCCCAATGTAGTGATACCAATCAACTGAAAATACCACACTGTTCTTGCAGAGAAAACACCAACTTCTCTCACCACAGCTACATGGAACATTAATGTTTCTATGCACAGAATGAAAGTTAATAACTATTTATTGAATACAAGAAATGCAACTGAAAATGTTACTTTATTTATAAGCACATACTTCAATCTGTTAGCTTACATTCCTTCTAATTACAATTCTGTATCACCTGGTGCTCGTCATTTAGTAATATTGGAACATGGCCAGGCAGAGGAAAAACTAATACTGAGTAAACACTAACCCACCGTCCCTTACAGCATAACCAATGTACTATGCAGAAGCAGTTTAGGAAACAATATATAACATTCACCAACCACATATAAGTGATAATGAAACATACAGAAATTACAGACATGTGCAGGGATCAAATTAGAAATTAGAACAGCACATTCAATCTGCCACAACTTCCATTGCTTGTGTATAGCAATCAAAGCCAACAAAATTCAAGAATGTAATCTGGTATTCATAGAATTTTGTTTGTGTATATTTAGTAACCAATGTTTTCCAAAACTGAATTAAAATAAAATAATGGAATGTTACAAGGTATCACTCAAGTTAACTACTTTAAACATGAATCTCTCTTCAAAAACTTCATGTGTCTAGGACATACAGAGAAGATTCATAAACTTATGACATGTAACTATCACAAGTTTCATATTCTGTTTAAGAAGCATGATACAAAAACCTTACCAAATCAAATGGAGTGAAACAAAACAGGGCATTCATGACATAAATATATAACTGAAATAAATGCATAGAACTGCAGCTCTTTAGAAATTCAAGCCTCACTACCAAAATCTGATAAATTGTTGGTTCACCAGACTCACATTAATGCCTGCCTTCCCACAACTTTCAAGAAACATTACACAATCTGTAGTTTATTTGGTGACTGTCAGCCTTTGATTAGCTTTTCTACTATTCTGAAAAACAGTCTCCCATACTTGTGCTAAACATTCTTTCTTCTGTTAAGCCTTGAATGAATACTGGAAAGTTTGGCTACATACAATGACCTTGGGTAATTTTGTTGCAAATATTCTGTCTTGTTTTATTTAAACTGGAAGGAAACACTTAAAGTGAAAAACAGATATTCAAAAATAAACACGTGAAAAAGGAAGCATGCTCATAAAAAATTAGCATATGATACAGTGCTGAATAATAGTCAAAACAAAGAACATATTTTATTGAAAAAATAATTCCTTCACCACGTTTGGTGCATTTTTATCAAGAATTAAATTATGGTAGCACAGCAGCATAATATGACAGAAAAAATTATAGGAAGAAACATTGTACATTACTTTTCATGTATTTATGTTTAACTTTCATGACAGTTAATTGTTTGCCGAAAATACTGCAGGAACATAACTATGAGAACTTTGTATGATGAGACATGCATAATAAATAGCCATTTCAACTTCAGCTTTCAACTACTGGCTACAGAACACCACTTGTCTTCACAGAGTCCAGTATTTATGCAACATCTTGTAGCCGATCATTTTTAGTACAGTTGTTTCTTAGGAATGCTGGCGTCAGTTACGGACGGTTCACGGCATGCGTTGTAAGTTAATCTGTCAACGTATATTCAGGACCATTGGTGACAGGTGCGAGGGGAGAGATTTAAATGAGAAAACTTTAGTAGCAGACAACGGACGCTAGCAATCCAGTGCGAATTCAGTCGCGTACGAGTGTGGTGTATGTAGGAGTACAGAGAAGTGACTGTGTCAGTTTCATAGAAATGATCTAGTTGTTTCACTGAATATAGCGCTCCATTATTTTATAACAAGAATAAATTGAGTAAATAAAACAAGAAGTTATAAAAAAAAAAAAGAAATAATTAAAACTGTGTGTGTTCCAGTGAACCATACTCGTTTCCCAAAAGAGAAACACCTACCAAACTGAGTGCATCGAGACAACAAAGTTACGAAGGGTGATTGTGTAGAATCTCATGAAACTCTAGTACATTATGCTATTTATAAACTTGATTAACTGTTCCAGCATGTTTTACAATTTAAATACAATTCTTCTATTAGTTGAAAAATCATCAGCGATATTTTTGACAAGAACTGGAACGCACATCTTGTAGTCAGAATACTACCTACTCAAAGATCTTTATTATACACACAAAAAAAGCACTGACTGTCCTGAAGCTGTGTTGTAAGTGAAACATTCTGATACATTATGCATGTATGACATTAACTATGACATTACAATGTCATATGCATCAAGCAAATGTTGGAGGAAATTAATAAAACATATCAGAAAAATGCCAATGTGTCAATGCATAATTCTGAACCACTGAAAGTCAAACCTTCAAAAAACTCCATCATAAGTATGATGAAATGAAGGGTGAAGCATCCTGCATGACCATGATCGGGATTCTGTTGACAGGAACCAGAAGTAAGGAGGAAGTAACAGAAGGAAGTAACAGAGCAATATGCAAAGATGGCAAGATGGTTACTCCGTCTCCATGGCAACTGCAGGAACGGGATCCTGGGGGCCTTCTCCAGATGGTGGAGGTTGTGGAGGTGTGGGATCCTGACCTGTTGTGTCTGGCTGTCCACCACGTTTCTCTTCTCCCTCAATCATTCTCAGGTACTGAGCAGTTCCTTCTTCATCAAGTACCTTAAATAGGGTGTTCTTCCCCACAATTCCTATGGACACATTCTGGGGGGAAAAAAAAGGTAAGGCAGTGACAATGAAATATGCACACAAAAGTTCAGTTGAAAACCCCAAAGGAAAGATACTAGCTGGAGATCCTGGCACAGTTTGTACAATACCATAAAAATGGATCTTAGAGAAACACAGTACTAGGACATGGGCTCACTTCATATTCTTCAAGCTAGGCAATAGAAGTGGAGCCTTTTGGATTTTGACTGAGTAACTTATTTTTCCAAGGAGTTTCTCCTTCAGTGAATCAGAATAAAAATCACCTGATGATAACAGTAGATCCATTTCCTGAAAGTTTACATGTATCAAACACAGTGTACAGAAAGGACCATGACACAAGTGTGCTGCAACCCAAAATGTTACTTAACACTCTGCAACTATTTCAACAATATTTGAAATTTTAAGGTATACGTTTAATAATCACTTGCACTATTACTTTATGGGAATAAGAATAAAGTAAGGAGGAGCTTGGTATTACCTTTGTGGTAAGTTCAACTTCATTAGGTAAGGTGTCGCGAAGTGCCCGCAAACCATGCTTGATCAGCTCATCTGTTTCACAATCTGCGAATTCTTCGAGGTGCTTTTCAAGGTAAGTACGAGCACTCTGGGAACGAGAGCCAACTGCCATGGCTTTGCAATCAAAATAGTTGGCTGATGGGCAGGTTTGGTACACATGTGGACCTTGATCCTGGAGGAAGATGACCAACCAAAAGCAACACTTAACAGGGATTTAGCTTAGGGTTACAAGTTACAAAATTACTAATTCAGTGACTACAGTGAAACTGAATTTTCCTTGATTCTATTCATATCATTCAATAACATTACCAACAGTTCTCTTCAAAACAATTTCTTCACCATAGTGATTTATAACACAACGTAACAAACTTCAAAACACATATGGAACAGCAAATGGAAACCAATGTGTAAATGATGATGTCATGGAGGTCTTATAAGAATAACAGAGTACATTTTAGATGCTTACATCATAACCAGCTACCAAGAGTCCAACGCCATATGGTCGACGGTCATAACGCTGGGTGCATACTTGCATCTTGCTTCCAAGTTCTAATATCAATCGTCTAACAGGTAATAAGGCATCATGGGAATATTTATAATTGAGACACTCAGTTCTCATGAAGCGACTAAAACAATAAAATTACATATTAATTACCGTATATTCTCGAATCTAATCCTCACCCTTTTTACAGTTTTAGAGGGCTAAAAAATCAGATGCGGATTAGATTCGCGGTCGTGAGCTGGATTTTGTAAAAATGATAGGGCCGCTGTACATGCCGTAAGAACAATACAATACAATAATTTATTATTTATAATATTTATAATTTATTATTCATCAGACTCACCGTCATCACTCATAACTGTATCGCTGGCAGTTAAATGGCTACTTCACACACGGCATGTTAGTCGGATAATGGTTAAAGCATTGGTAACATTCAATATTATTCAATCAGTCTGCCTTGTAGGCAAGGGGCAGTCGAAGGAAAGGTACGGATTAGAACCGCGAACTAACTCTTTTCTCGTTTAAGAAATCGGCAAAAACTAGTGCGGATTAGATTCAAGAATATATGGTAGCACAAAAATGCAATGCAACCACAGTTAAGAACCAACACAGCACTCTGCCCATCATCAGTCTGCACCTGTGGAAGTGTACGAACAACTATATCCCACGTATAAGCCTGCTTACAAATGAATTTTGGTTCCTCTACAGTTACTGACAAACTGGTAACACACATTCTAATGTGAATATTACAACTGCTAACTGAACTACAAAACAAAAAGAGCAGATTTCAACAGATATAATCAACACACCTAAAGTTCCCCAAACACAAGCTCTCAGCAACAACTCCCCCCCCCCCGGAGTTGCATTACCATTTCAGTAGAGAAACAGTCTGTTCCCGCTACAATCAATGGAAATGTGATGTCTTTTCTGGGATGCAGGTATGCAGTCAATAGGAACTTGACAAAGGAAACACCAGTACAGTATGTATATATATATAGGATGAACTTGTTTAAAATAGTCACTTTGTTTGACTAATTATCAGATTGTTCATGTACACAAAATCTGCACATATAAATTACATCAGAACACAGGCTGATAAAATATACATGTATGTTTCACTTAATGGTGAAGTTTGCTCCATTCTAAACTGTCTGAGAGAATCACTTGGCCAAAAATTATCACACTGTGATGGAGATTTTGCTTCTGTACTGTAAAGAGTTGAGAAGCAAGTCATATTAGCATCTGTATGCCAACATAGTAATCAGATCAGTTTGATGTATGTTATGAAATATAACTGATATAAATGGAATAATGTATGAAGAAAAGCACAGCATGACAATTACAGCAACAACCGCAGGACCAGTACACAGCACAAGAGACACTACAAACACAAACATGCATCTTTAAATCACGAAACAAAATAAAAGTAAAAACATCGGATTAAAGAGACAACAATAAAATCAATAACTAAGAGCCAAATTCATTTCAGTACACCATTAGAAAAACAAGTTTGTAAAGGAAGTAATGTATCAAGAAAATAACAGGTCTTGGAGATTATAAGATGATGACAATAATCTACAACCACATTTAAAAAAAAGTTGTTCAAATAACATATATTCCAAACTTCAAGGTGGTTTTATAAAACCCAATGAAAGTATTTAAAAAATCAAGTATTTGGTAAAGGCATTTATTAACTACCCACTTAAATGTATTTTAACAGTTAAACAACAAGAACTAACTCAACAGTATAAATATAATATCTAATGTTGAATGGAACCTAAGTAGAGGCACAATACAATGAGCAAGACAACTACTCCAGAGCCAGGTAAGCATAGTCATGCCATTATTTTAAATAATTCCGTTCCTAAGTTATATACCTAATATTAATAGCATTCATTTCACTGTAGTATAATGACACTGATGATGGCTCTTGAGAATCAAAATGCATATGCCATAAAAACATAACATCAGAAATAAATCCTTGAGTTTCTGTGTTTTGTAAGTATATCACAAAAGGCATAGTTACTGGACAAGGGTGAGAAAAACAATGAAGATAAGATCAACAAAGGTTGAACACAAGCATGCACTTGAATTAGCCTACCACAAAATGATAGTATTATAATCACAAATACAATTTCTAAACTATGCTTCTTCATGCCACAAAAATAATGCAATTGTGCTCAGCATATAGATACTAAATAATAATAATAATAAAATAAATTATGTGTTCAAGCTGTCAGCCTTTGTACTTGCAAGAAAATAAAGGAGCATACTGCCATTATACAATATATAAACAATAAACGATGTGGTCCAAAATTGTCAGCATTTGTATTTGCAAGAAAACAAAGAAGCATACTGATACTGAATGATACATGAACTATAAATGATGTGGTCAAGTTGTCTGCATTTGTAACTCAAAGAAAATAAAGCAGCATTCTGATACAATATATAAAACAAATTATGTGGTCAAACTGTCAGCATTTGTATTTCCAAAGTCCATAGCTCAATCTCACAATAAAGACCACCTAACCTGACTGACATCGTTCATGGTTCTCCTCAGTCTCTTCAGACAAATACTATAATAGTACCTCAAATTTTGTTGTGACTTTCTTGCAACATTATTTTCAATTATCTCTTGTTAGCCACCCCATCATTTGATGCTGCACAATCAGTTATAGATAACTTCATTAAATAAACCACAAATAAATACAAAACATAATAACTATTGTCATTCAGATGAAAGGAAGAGAAATGCGTATTCTCCTTACTCTTATTACTTAATGGAGTATATCACAGAAATGGAAACTCACATGCAACTTTCAACAAAAATTTAAAACTTTTTTGATCTCAGTTCTGGTGTATGACACGCCTCAGTCCTGAAGGCTGTTGCAGTCTTTTGCAAGAACCTGCTGCCCTCATTAGGAAACAGAGGCAGTTCACTGTATCATAACCGACAATACTACAATCTAATATTCACTACTATATAAGATTCAAATCCGAAATTAAAGGAACTGTAACCATTACATGCAGATGATCATAAATTAAATTTATACACAAATTTATCAACTTTCCTTATGAACTCTAATCTGAAAATTCTTGTACCTAAGTATCCTTGCATCTGCTGTGAGGCCCGCAATTGTAATGCCAATGTGCGTATCTATAGGAATAATTTTCTTTTGATGGGCTGACAACTCTGACGAGGCACGTTTCAGTGCAATCAACACTGCGTGAGTTTTGCTCTTTAGTCCCACAGTTGCCGAACCCAACTTCACGGCCTCCATGGCATACTCCACTTGATGAAGCCTCCCCTGAGGGCTCCATACAGTCACATCACTGTCGTACTGGTTACGAAACTGAAAAATAAATCATATTCAAGTATTCGTACCTTGGAATTGTATAACACAGCATAACTCCTTGCATACGTGTTGTTAAAGGTCTTAATAGGCCTTTAACAAACATCAATGGGCAAAACGCCTTAGTCACGTCAAAAATATAGGTTATGTTGCCGAGTCAACGAACGCGACAGTAAATTGTACCTGGTAACACCGTTAATTTATGACATTTGGGTATACTTCTATTTAGAAATATCTTACAAATATTAAACTCCACAACCAATATTTAATCAAAAAGTAGTATACAATTTTGTTTCCTCACCATTTCCGGCAGTTTCTAATACCCACAATGACTGACTACTACACACAAATTACCCAACACTCACGCTAGAGTGCATGTACAGATCACAGACCATCAACTTGAGCTAGTAATCTGTGATACACGGAGCTTTCGTATCACTCGGCACCATAGCCAATTTACGACCAAGCGCCCACGGGTACAATACATACAGTTACTACACGTCATGGGTCATCTATCTAGAAATGGGACAAAAGTGCACTCTATCCTCACAATTTGGATTCTTTACGCGTTTCGGTGGCCTGAATGTTAGTGAAATGAAATACAAAGTGACGCTTCAAATAAGATATTAACCCGGTGTTAATCGGCAAATGGTGTCAAGAATTGTAACAAACTGACCACTGTAAACATGAGATGTTAAAAATACGGAATATTACTTTGAATAAATACATTTTTTTTATTTAGAACGTGGTCTTTTATTGTGACCACAGACATCCCGTTGTCCTTAATTACAAGCAATAAAAGCAACAAGTTTTTGTCGGCGGGCACAACTGGAACGTTTAATATTTCCCAAAAGAAAGACGTCAGCCAAAGTTGTTCGTGTGAACTGGCAGTGCAGGAGACAGAGTGACAAAGTTCTCATGCACCCAACTGAAGAATGATTATCAGGACCAGTGGAGTAGTTAGGAGGAGGCGCGTTGTTTGGCTGTCTCGGGCAGCAAAGAGCGGAAAAGTACATGTTCTCAATTGGGGGGGGGGGGGGGGGGGGTGGGGTTGTAATAAATAACAAACCAACCAACAAATAAAAAAAAAGTAAA
>Ga0123355_10007280_pt1 | contig 16553 bp, 10 predicted proteins | sample TergutEmb28metaG_3_FD_89872 | JGI IMG/M metagenome (GOLD analysis project Ga0123355, IMG submission 89872) | Embiratermes neotenicus P1 segment gut microbial communities from Petit-Saut dam, French Guiana - Emb289 P1 | ecosystem: Host-associated > Arthropoda: Insects > Digestive system > Gut ...
AGTGCAGCATCTACCAAGACAAGGTACAGTGAACAATATTACAAGTGCTTCATTTCTTCCAAATTATAATTTGTGCAAGAAGAAGTATTACTAGAATCAGTGATTCATGCTACATGCTCACCAGAGCACAGCTACTACGTATTATCACTACTACAGTGCAATTGAACAAACAGTCACTACCTACAAGAAATTACTAACCATTTTTATTGTAAATAACCAGTTTCTATTATTGCATTTAAGAATACAAGTACATTATATACCAGCGCATTATTGTGAGTAGAATTAATTGCTATTCACCCATATATGTTCCCTGAGCCAGACAGGGCGACAATAACTTATTGGTTTAAACCTAAGAAATGAACAGACATAATTTATACAATTTGGCACACACACACACACCACACACACCCACAAACCACACACAAACACACACACACACCACACACACAAACACACCACACACACACACACACACACAAACACACACACAATTCAATATATCACATTACTTCTGCAGTTCGGTATACGAAACTGGGTAAAATCAGTAAAAAATTAAGTAGCGCGGATTCAATATGGCTGACGGCTTTCCGCAACCAGCAGTCGCTAGTAATATTAACAGCTGCTTATTGGGAGCTTAAAAAAAGTGAAGATTATTTTAAGCCCAACAGACTGTTAACTTTATAAGGATGCATTAACACGGTATTTTAAATTGGTTTATCCTTACAAAAATACCTGACAATTACAGCGCTATTATTGCTTGCTTCCTTACAACACAGCAGCACCATCACAGCACTCTTAGTTCATAAACATACAATTCCATCTCCACTACACTACCTCCATTTTATATCCTACTGTAAATTCACACTTTTTTTCACTTCACTGCATTTTGTTCTGCAGCACCCAATATTTACAGTTAATGTAATAACGTTATTCCCTACCGGCCATTTTGTAGTCGCCATGTTGCCACTAATGCCGATTTATAAACAAGTTCCTATAATTGTGTTTGTTGTGATTTGAGATTTCTTTGATCGTTTTATAAATTTCTGAACGCACTACATAGCCTTTGTTCGCTACCGTCATTACGGTTGATATAAAGAAGATCTGACTGAGACCGCTGTAAGAATCGATCTGCCTGGAGAAGAATACTTCTGGAGAAACTGACAGTTTATCACCTGGTCAAAAATTTGATCACCTGAATAACATATGGTGAACCGTACAGACACTAAAGCTTATCATAATGAACACTTACCGCTGGTCCTTCCAGTCTGTCCGCTACCTGCAAATGCATACACGTACCACGTCTACTCAACTGGCCGCAAGTACCCACTGCACTACCCCCAGCACAGTACCACTATTTATTCCCACACAATCAGCTGATAGCGGTCGTATCGGAACCGAAGTTTGACGATCTCTTATGTTAAAGCTGTACGTTCGGTTGCGTGTTGTGACGTAATTATAAAATGTATAAGAGCAAACTCTCAGACAACAATTTTATTTTATAATCACAATAAATCGCTACATGTTTCAACCCACCAGTGTCATCACCAGTACAGCAGTACAAAACTTATTGATAGAACACTGTCGAATAGTCAGAATTTGGATTTCGTATGACTGTTGATTGTGAGTGGATTCACAGTTTGATAGCAGTAGAGATGTGGGAGTTGTGTAACGAAATTTTATTGTGCGTTCTGTAAATAATGTGCATAATCTATACAATGTACATAGCAGTGTACATACTGTACCTAATGTAATTACTGTACATACTGTAGAGTTATACAATTCTGTATTCAATTTACAAACAACTGGCACTTATTTATATCCAATTAATTCAGCTGTCCGTTTCCTTGCTGACCATTAGGTCATAATCAGTGCTATTTGTTGTACTATTTTGTTTTTCGTGTCTTTCACTGTTGTACTGGCAGCTTAAATTTGCACTTTCATATGATTATTTACATATATAGCTTTTCATTTTCTTCCATTTGAATCACTGTAATTCATTCGGTAAAATATTGCTGGGTTCAGTTGTAAGTTTCCTGTCGCTGTTGTGTGTGTGGTGATGGCTGATGGTAATAAATTTTTAATACAAGTGATTTTAAAATTGAATAGCATTTTGAAGAGTGTAAATTGCGAATCTGAATATACATTTCTATAAAGTGGTTACAAGTGTTTTAGGTATACGAAAAACATAAGTGGCTGCCTTGATTATGTATGTTTAGCGATGTTGGTGAGGATGTTTATCGGTATAATCGTTCAACTGTTTCTGTCAGTACAGTCGTTACTCTCTTACAATTTAGCAATCCTTCGTCTGCGTTAGTAGTTACGTTCCTAAAATGCACTGCATTTGACGAGATCATGGTTTGACTACAAAATTTAACGTAGAAGAACTCTGATTGGTTGAATATTTTGTTTTTTGACTACACAGAAATTGGGTAACATCTGTAACTTTCGGATATATTTAGCTTAATGTAATGCATTGAGAGATAGAAATTGGTTGACATTTGGTATGTGTTTATAATTTTGAAATTTTTAGTGAATTAATTTGATTTATTTGTGTAAATTTTTTTTTGTATTTTGGCAGTGTGAATATATTCATTTGGCAATTAGGACATTATTTAGGCAGAACTAGTTACAAACGCTAGCTACAGGAGGACTCTACCATGCAACATTCTTTGTAACAGCACACTTCTTTATGTCTGCATACAATGTTGTTAAGCGAACTAATAAGTGCTGAGTTATAGGTTCTTTGATCGCTTTTACCGGTCAGTAGGAGCGACGCGCTGTGTCTTTGTGTTGCAACCTACAACGACAGTAGACAAAAAACCCAAAGTCCTCTGTGGAAGGCCTCAAAATGAGCCTTGTACCCAGGGTTTTACTGTTCAAACCAGGTGAGTGGTGTGTGGTAAATCCATAAATGTAGACTAAAAGAATAATGGTTTAGAAGAGTTGTTAGCTTTTTTTGTTATTTTCCAAATTAGGTAAAGTGAGTGACTTGGAATTGCGTAGATGATCCGCCTTCATGTTGTTAGGCTAAAGTGTTGTAGAAAAGATATATTATGTAGATACAATTTGTTTCTTATTGTGGTAGTGTAGAGGGTTTGAGTATATATATTTATATATATATATATGCACACACACATATACGTGTATATTTCTAAGAAAGATGTAAGGCGTATCCTGTTTGTATTCCGCTGGGACTGGTGATAGCAAATACCATTAAATTTAACTTTATTTACGATTATAGAAGGGAGTGATGGCGCCACGTGTACGACTTTTTGCCTGCAGATTGGTTTAATAGAAGAGAATCGCAAAATTGCCTAAACACTCCGTACTCACGTTAGCTAACGGTTAATTATGGGCATTGTATTTGTTTGAACAATTATTTTCTTCTGGTACAGTTTGAAATTTTATTTATGTTCGGTTAGCTTGTCTTGGAGGACCGCGGTAGCACAGTGGTTAAGGCGCTGTGTTACAAATCGGAAAGTCGCTGGTTCGATTCCAGATGGTGTCATTGGAATTGGATCGCAACTTAGCCCTGGGGTCGAATCGGTCTTTAACAGAAATGAGTAACAGGAATATTTCCTGGGGGTAAAAAGCGGCCGGTGCGTAAGGCTTACAATCTTACCACCGTCCTGGGACATTGTCACGTAATCTGGGAACTTTAACTTCCTGGAAACGTCTGGGATTTCAGGCCTGTAATGGTACTGATTTATTTTTTAGCTTGTCTTGGCAAATGCTAAGTTGATATAACTTTTCGAGTCCGCTCAACTTAAGACATGTGGTCACAGTCGATAGATCACTACCCCGGTAGCCAACACGAATGATGATAATTCCGAATGAAGCAGCTGTCAGTAATCTGCTTAGGAAATCCGAAACTTGCCGGTGGCAGCATTACCGAAATTGATGAGGCTTGGACGACAGTAAGAGGAGTAGGTGAAGTTACTTTAACAGGTAGTGCCCATTTTGTGTAGGGACCAAGTTTTATTTAGGAGCCCTCACCGCAGGAGGAACGAAAACTAGTCCCATCGGTTGGATCACAACCCTCGTAGCCACAAAACTACTGATTACTAAAAGGACGGAAATAACCATACTTATTATTTACTTGTTATTTGTGGATTAGTTGTAAAACAACCACTTGTATCTGAAAGAAAATCCAGCGGATGGAGTCAATATAAGTGCAAAACTGTCGCAATTTGGCAGGTTGTATTGCCAGTTTTTGCCTTTATTCCTAAGATATATTCTCTGTTGCAGCACACAGCAGCTAACCCACAGTGCAATTATGTGCATTATGTCGATCATGTTTGTGCACAAAAACGACGATCCTGCCTCTTTAAAACTCGACAGGAAATATTCGAGGGACATTTGCACAATTTCAGAATTTCACTCAGTTTCTTCAACATGCAATGCCATTGTTCTGGTAAAGTTCAGTTTTATTTAACCCAAATGGTCCGCTGTATATTAAGACAGTAAAATTTGTGAAATATAACTCCTTCCTGACAGTATGAAGATGTGAATTTGCACGGCGCGGTACAGCGGCCTGCTGCCTCCACCTTGTACTCTGCCCTACAGACTGCACAATGTTACATGTCAGCAGACAGCAGCTTCATATCAAACTGTGCAGATGTTCACAGCTATAGAGAATGTTGTTAGAGAACGGTGAATTGTTAAGAGTTGATATATTGCAACGTACCTACATTCAAGCATTTCGTTATTTACGTAGCATGGAGAGACACTGCAGACATTTATTGTACAGTTAATAATGGTGTAGCATGTGTAATTAATAATTAAATAACTGGTGAATAAAAATTGGAAAACATGTGGAAAGGAAATATATAGGGACATTTGTTAATTAGCAGCTGTCATACTACAGTATACAATTATCAGCTGTCACAGTACGGAATAAAATTAAGAGCTGTCACATTACAGTACACAAATAAGAGCTGTCACAATACATTACATAATTAACAGCTGTCATAAATTCTGTGTAAAATTGACAGCTGTTACAGAATGGTACACAATTAACAACTGTCACAATACGGTATACAATTAACAGCTGTCCTAGTACGGTATAAAATTAACAGTTGTCAAAGTACGGTATAAAATTAACAGCTGTCACAATACTGTATACAGTTAACAGCAGTCAGAGCACGGTATACAATTAACAGCTGTCACAATACATTACACAATTAACGGCTGTCATCAGAAAGGTGTATAATTAACAGCTCTCGCAGTACGGTATACAATTAGCAGCTGCCCAATACGGTATAAATTTAACAGCTGTCAGAGTACGGTATAAAATTAACAGCTGTCACAGTACGGTATACAATTAACAGCTGTCACAGTAACGTATAAAATTAATAGCTGTCAGAGTAGGTATAAAATTAACAGCTGCCACAGTGCAGTATACAATTAACAGCTGTCAAAGTGCGGTATACAAAAAACAGCTGTCACAGAACGGCATACAATTAAAAGCTGTCACAATACGGTATACAAACAACAGCTGTCACGGTACGGCATACAATAAACAGCTGTCATATTAAGGTATACATTCAACAGCTGTTACAGTACGTTATGAAATAAACAGCTGTCACACCACGGTATACAATTAACAGCTGTTACAGTACGGTATACAATTACCAGCTGTCACACTACGGTATACAATTAACAGCTGTCTTGTTAAGGTATATATTTAACAGCTGTTATATTACGGTTTACATTTATCAGATGCCACAGTACGATATACAATTAACAGCTCTCACAGTACGGTATACAAATAACAGCTGTCACAGTACGGCATACAATCAACAGCTGTCACAGTACGGTATACAATTAACAGCTGTCAAAATACGGTATACAATTAACAGCTGTCACAAACGGTATACAATTAACAGCGGTCACAGGACGGTATACAATTAACAGCTGTCACAATACGGTATACAATTAACAGCTGTCACACTACGGTATACAATTAACAGCTGTTATGTTAAGGTATATATTTAACAGCTGTTACTGTACGGTATACAATTATCAGCTGTCCCAGTACGGTATACCATTAACAGCTATCAAATAGGTATGCAATTAACAGCTGTCAGAGTACGGTATACAATTAACAGCTGTCACAGTATGGTATAGATTTAACAGCTCTCACATTACGGTATACAATTAACAGCTGTCACAGTACGGTACACAATTAACAGCTGTCGTATTTCGGTATAAATTAGCATCTCTCACAATACGTTATATAATTAACAGCTATTTCATTACGGTACACAATTAACAGCTCTCAACGTACGGTATACAATTAACAGCTGTCACAGTATGGTATACAATTAACTGTTGTCACAGTACGGTATAGAGTTAACTGCTGTCACAGTACGGTATACAGTTAACAGCTGTCACAATACGGTATACAATTAACAGCTCTCAACTAACGGTATACAATTAACAGCTGTCACAGTACGGTATACAATTAACAGCTGTCACAGTACGGTATAGAGTTAACTGCTGTCACACCACGGTATACAGTTAACAGCTGTCACAATACGGTACACAATTAACAGCTCTCAACGTACGGTATACAATTAACAGCTGTCACAGTACGGTATACAATTAACTGCTGTCACAGTACGGTATACAGTTAACAGCTGTCACAATACGGTATACAATTAACAGTGGTCACAGTACGGTTTAAAATTAACAGCTGTCACAGTACGGTATACATTTAACAGCTGTCACACTACGGTATACAATTAACAGCTGTCACAGTACGCTTTTCAACTAACAGCTGTCACAATACGGTATAAATTTAACAGCTGTTACAATACGGTTTACATTTAACAGCTGTCGCAGTACGGTATACAATTAACAGCTGTCACAGTACGGTACACATTTAACAACTTTCTCATTACGGCTTACAACCACCATCTTATGAACCATTTTCTTTTTCGCCCCACTAGGCTGGTCTTATCTTACTAGCTAAGCAATGGAAAATCTGAACCATGTTTCGGCAATGGAACTTGAGCAGTCATTATACGTGAAGTTATGTTACTGCGGTTGGCAGAGAATTGGTGAGATATTCATTGTGTGTCGTGAGGGTACAAATGGTTAGGTGGTGTAATGGTGGCACTGTAAAGTGAGAGGATTTTATTGGTGAGATGTTCATGGGATATAGTGTGTGTACAGATTGTTAGGTGGGGTAAATTGGGCACTGTTAAAAGAGGGGATTTTATTGGTGAGTTATTCATTGGATGTAGTGAGTGTACAGGTGGTTAGGTTATTTAAAGGGGGCACTGTAAAGGGAGAGGATTTTATTGGTGAGGTGTACATTAGATGTAGTGAGTGGACAGGTGGTTAGGTTATTTAAAGGGGGCACTGTAAATGGAGGGGATTTTATTGGTGAGGTGTACATTGGATGTAGTGAGTGTACAGGTGGTTAGGTTATTTAAAGGGGGCACTGTAAAGGGAGAGGATTTTATTTTGTGATATGGGAAATAATCTCATAGTGCCGTGACGGTTTTTGTAGTTCTGAACGTTTCCCTTTCTATTTCGATTGGAAATTTCGACTGATGGATCATTTGGTTTTGCTGGTTTGATATTTAATATATAACACAATGAACCGCCTTACGGTAAAAGTGTGACAGTCACTGAGACGGTTTTCACCGAACGGACGCTTGTTTGACAGCATTCCTTTTGAACTGAAATATCATTTTGAACTTCATAAAATATAATGGGTTTTTTTAGTTGCCGATGTTATGTGGCAGAAGGACTGACAGCCGGCTGTGTTCTGCACTTAACACTCTCTTGGTTTCAAAAGAACCAAACAATCATGCACTTACGTATCTCCGAGCAGGGACTGACTGAGGACAAAGGTGTGATTTATCGTATTTGATACTATTAAAATTGGTCTAATCACAGTAAAGGAAGTGAGGTTTGGTTCAAGGAAATTTACAATATCTCTTGTTAACACATCTACACAAAAGCTATCTGCGCATTTCCTATGCGGAATTAAGAAAACTAGTTTATGATGTAGGATAGTGAAATAGACAACGGTCAGCGTGCAGGAATTCATTCCGATTTATAGTACATGAATCTATAGAAGAGAGTACTATTGTGGAACAGGCTGATATTGACACATTTGTATATACAGAAGATAATAGAATACAGACAGCACTTGAGACTGTATGGTGTAGTGCCAAATTTGATTACGGGGTGTGTATGAATTCATTGGGTTTGGTAGATTATGAACATTAAACAGAGAGCATTATTCAGAAAAGGGCTGATATTGAGTCTTTGTAATTACAGAAGGAACAAGGGCAAAGAGAAAGCTTTAGAATTAGAAGCTGTCCAGTCTAAAAATGAGCTGTGTCAGCATCTGTCCTACATTCTTGTTCGTGTATTCAGGAAGAACAAAACAGCCGCCAAGTAAACCTGATATAAATGTGTCGAATGGCTACATCTTCAATCATTTCCAACTTCATTATCATTCATATAATTTAAGGCAATAAGAATTATTTAAATTCCCTGCAACTAATAAAAATATTCCTGGCACTTTGTATAAACTTAGCCAGTTTTATGTTCCTTGAATTTTTTATGTTTTAGCATTAAAATATCCAATGAAATGGTCGGTTCATTTTACGTAATTTTCACAACTTTAGCCAGTGCGTTGTTGTGACCATGTTGGAACTTCCACTAATGTTAGAAGTATCAACGTGCCTAGGGTTATGTAACTGTGGTTCGTGCATTGTGAGTAATTCAGCTTGTCACGCTTACTGTAGGACTTGGTCAAGATTGATTGTTAGTTACTTTGGCAGGTGCTGCCATCGGCATTTCGAAACATCAATATTTCTGGCGCACTGAAAGTTTGTGCTGCTGTGACATTTTGTTCAGTGAAATTCTTCTGTGCGTTTTATCGCAGTAGTGATGGGAAGAACAGGTACTGCTGTGCTGTTTGTATTTGTTGTGCTGTCTGCTGATGGTTTGGAACGGTCCGTAACTGACAGATAGCAGTCTGATTGTCTGTCTACATCTATTGCAAACAAACGATACACTAAATAATGTTCTGCTGTAAAACAGTAGAGAAGTTCCATATTTAGAGCAAGTACCGCTGACAGTCAACTGAATAACAGAAATACTGTAACAGCATGATAAGAGCTACAAACTATAAATCAAACCGAAAGCCACAACACCCAGTCTGTATACAATACTGTACTGTCAACTGAACCAAACTGACAGTGCAGCTGGCAGTGAGGCTTAATTGCAGGTGGCGTGTTTAATGTGGGAATGTAACGTTATATGTATGCATTGGGTGTTTAACTCTTTCATTATTATAGTAGTTACGTTCAGTATAATTAAATTATATGTTGACTGAACGATTGGTCAGCCGTTCCCTGTCACCACATCGTGGTGTCACCTCAGGTTGCGGATGGAGGAACGGACTGCAATTTGGAGGTTTGTGAGAATATATTGAATAAATATAGGCGGGCAGCTGCAAAATGAGGTCTTCAGATTGGGTGTTGGGCAGGTGCTAACAAAACCTCAGCCTAAAAGATTACCATGTAAGGAACCATTCACAAATTTTCGTCTATGAATGATCGTTTCGTAAAATGATGGCAATGTATAAACCTACCATTCATCATTTGAAAAGTTAGCGGCCTGTTTAGAGCATGTTCACTTACTGAATTAGGCATGATACTATTAAGATATAAATTGGATTGTGGGTGTGCAGAAGGTTAGGCGAGACAAAGGGGGCACCGTAAGATCATGGGAAATTTTTTTGTGGAACAACACAAGAAAATCGTCAATTCCTTACAGGAATTTTTGTACAACACAGAATAATATCAGAAAATAAGGCAGCGAATTTTGTTAGCGATAGGGTTAACTATACATGTTTGAGAGTTCGCTGGTTTATTATCATTATTCAGAATGTGCATGAACCAAGTGAGGAGAACAATCTGATTCAAAAGACAGTTTTATGAGGAATTACAGCAGGCGTTCCATCATTTTCCTAAGTGCAATATAAAACTCTTGTTAGGAAATATTATTACAAAAATGGGGAGAACGAATATTTTCAAACCGAGAATTGGGAATGAGAGTCTACACAGGAAAGTGAAGTTAATGTTAGTGAAGATCATAATATTGTTACAATGATAAACTTTGCTCATCGAAACAGTTCATTTGCAAACACCTGTGAAAAACCACAAAGAATAAAAATTATTTTCGGGAACTAATTAAGAGCAGATTGAATTCAGTGAATGATTGTGATCATTCGGTGAGAACAGGGTGCTGAGGAGAATATTCAGACATAAGAGAGACGATGTAACAGGAAAGAGGAGATAACTACACAGTGAGGAGCTAACTGAACTGTACAACTCACCAAATTTATTGGAGTGAAGAAATCAAGAAGAAAAAAAGGGCGGGGCCTGTAGAATATTTGGCTGATAGGAGATTTGAATACAAGGTTTAGTGGGTAAACCTAAGGGACACAGGCCACTTGGAAAACTAGACGTAGATGGGAAAATAATATTAAAAGGAACTTGTAAGAAATGGGATCGGGACCATGGAATAAATTGATCTGTCTGAGAATAGTGACAGAGAGTGGGCTCTTATTAATGTGGCAATAAAAAATTGGCTTCCAAAAAACGCGGGGAAATTCTTAACAAGCCTTAACCATAGTATCAGTTAGCTTCCCAAGAAGGACTCTGCTGTATGAAGTAATCAGTCAGCTAGTTAGTATGAGACGAGTAATTGATAAATGACTCCATATTTGAAGTTAGTGTAATTTAATATTCGCATAATTTATCTTGACTTCTGAAGTTTAGCGCACTTTTACTGTACTAAACATTTGTTGTACATAAATTACAACTTTTCTACGCACATAGATGCACATTTTCGTTTAACAACTCTACATTCACATCTCAGTGTCCCCTCAACACATAAAACACACCTTGCCATGTCATACTGTCAAATATGTTACCGCTCCCTTCGAAGCAAGTTTATTTAACAAGATAAGATTTTCGTTATCTCACCAATATGCAGCTGTGTTCCCAAGAAATCCTTTGATAGGCATTTGTATATGAAGTTTGTGTGCAAGTATTTGTACTGAAGTTCTTAAAATTTATAGAAACGAATATTGGCTTGGTCATGTCTGTCTGGTCCCTTTCTGTGCTCAAGCAAACAATCGGCTCCCAATGCACGGGATTTATTGTATTTTTTAATTTTTCGATATTTTTCGGGAAGACTCGAATTTCATTAAAATCTGACAATAATAGCGGTAAACTTCGTGAAGACAAATGTATAGTCCTCATAATAGTTTACTGGTTTCTTCTTATAATGTGAAATATTACGTTCAGAAATGCAGAGAAAACCAACACACCATTTAGTGTTCCATTATTTTTCTAAAATCTTAAGGAAGAGGAAATTAAACTCCAGTTGTGGTTGTTTGTAGTTCTGTAATTTTGTGTTTCTCCTTCCATTGGTCCTGTTGGACTGATATAGAAGTTGGTTTTGTTGGTTTGATGTTTAAAAGACAGAACAATGAAGAGCCTTACGGTAAAAGTGTGACAGTAACTGATAATTTTTTTCACAAAACGGACGCTTGCTTCAGAGCCTTTGGTAATGAACTGCCATACCGAACTTCATGAAAATTCAACAGACGGTTTAGTTGCTGATGTAATGCGGCAGAGCGACCGACAGCTTTGTGTTTTCTGTATCGAATGGATATGATTAGTTCGCACTTTTTAATAGTTGGTAATACAAAAATACGTTGAATCATAGAAAAAGCAGGGAAGTGTGTTCGAAGCCACTTTTCATTATATCTAATTACCACACCCTGAGAGAAGCTAACTGTGAAATTCGCATGCAGCAGCTAAACAAACAATTTATGCTGCAGCATGAAGAGTTAGAACACTTTCAGCATCTGGAATACATTACGATTCAAGACATATGAATGAGTGAAAGACAGCGCTGTTGGAGGAAAAGCTAATTTTGAGAGAAATTTTTAATTACGGACAGAAATAAGACACAGAGAGCGCCCAGGATTCTATATGGAAAATGCTCAATTTGGTGTTGGCCGTCCACCCTTCCTCAAAATGTTGAATTTATACTTCTATTAACTAAAAACACTGGGAAGCGCAATTGGAAATCACATTAGAAAAATAAAGATCAATACAGCTCATAAAGTTAATGTACTGCTGTAGGTAACAGATGGTACGTAATTGACAAACGTTAACGGCAATGTTTGCAATTGTTCATTTAACGAAGAGATAGCGAATGTAAGGCTTTGTGAATATTTGTACAATTTAGCATAAAACATAAATTTAAACCTCTTTAGTTACTTATAAGTTTATATATATATATGAAGTTATATAAATTTATATATACGTAGATATGTGTATATATATTTATATATGTATATTTAGTTTTCGGCTCTGTGAATTTTGCCCTTACTTAATGGAAGATAAACGTAAGTCCGTAAATGTTTGAATTTGATAGCTTAAAATACTTGTGTGTGAATCTGAATTCATATTTAGTATGAAGGGAATCCAAGTGAAGTTCTCTAAATATCCCCAAGTACTAGGTATATAAATATCAAATTAAAGTTCATGCAAATATTTTGCAAGTAATTAGAATAAAGATATCTAACGTAAGGCTCTGTAGGTTTTCTACATAATTAGCATAAAATAACTAACGTAATCCTCTGTGAGATTTTGTACGAATTACTCTTAATTTTAACCATTATAATCCTCTACAGATCTCCCTATTTATTTTGTTTAGTAATATCCACTGTATGGCCAGTTACAGTTAACTGAATGGCACACTTAAACATCACGCACTTACGTAACACATAGCAGCTACTGTCTCAATACCAAAAGAGTGACTAATCATTGCTGATAATATTAAAATTTAATGTCTTATAAAAAGAGCAGTTATATTTTCTAGAAGCCAAGTTACCTTATTTCATATTACGTCACCTACAGAAAAGCTAAGTGTAGCATGAAGAGATACTCCACAGTCAGCTTGCATGAATTTAAGGGATGTATGATACATGAATGAAAAACGCAGCACTATTTTCGAAAAGGTCAATATTGAGACATTTCTAATTACAGAAGACAATAGATCACAGACAGCGCTTTATAATCAGAAGCTGTTCGGCTTCAATTTCGTCTGTGTCACCGGCTGCCAATGCATCTTGTTCGTGGGTTCTATCAGCCCCTGAAAGTAACAAATCAATCCTGAAAATCTGCTTCTTTTGGTAGCAATTATTTCCATTTCATTTTCTTCCATATAATTTCAGGATATAAGCTGATCTACTGACACTGCAATTAATAAACTTATTCTAGGCACTTTGCATACAGGTAGCCAGTTTTTAGCTCTGTGAATTTGGTAGGTTTTTATCTTCAAGATAGCTAATTTAAGGCTCTGTAGATTTTTCTGTGTAATTGGCACAGAGTGTGTTCTTGTGTGAATGTTGGAACATGCAATAATGTGTAAAATATCCACTGGAATAAAATCATCGAAGTCTCACGGGTACGTAACAATCCTGGTGAGGTTTTGTTTCGAGGCAGGGACATGCCATTCTATAGTCCTTACATTTTTCTGTATATTGTGAGTACTTCAATTAGACAGGATTAAGTTTAGGAATAGGTCAAGCTTGATATCGGCAGTTTAACTATTTCAGTACTAAAGCAGTTATGTTTATACAGTTATATTATACGTGTAATTAACACCATGACCATTCGGTCTCTGTCACAACGGTATGGTGCGTTCTCAGGCTGCGGTTGGAGGAACGGCCTGTAATATGGACAGTATTTGTGAATGGTGTGAGTAGGTATTGGCGGAGAGTCGATGAGGGGTTTGTCTTCTAGCTAGTGCGATAAGCGAGGTGCTAACATCTCCTCAAGTTATAAACTGTCACATATACAAAAATATATATGCGTCTCGTACTAGCACTGATCACTTTGTACAAAACAAGAAATGGAGAAAGAAATGTGATTCGGCAATTGCAATGTGATTAGCCCTTTAGAGTGGGGGTAATGATAGTGGCCAGGAAGTGGCGAGGTATAAACTATAAATACTGGTGAAGGTACGTTACGTCATTGGGCAAAGATTTGGTGTGGTGTACATAAGTTTTGTGTTTCTATTGTCATTAGTTGTGTTCGAATGATATGGCAGGTTTTTGTCGATTTGATGTTTAAAAGACAACACAATAAATCTCCTTACAATAAAAGTGTGACTTTTCAATGAGAAAGTATTCACAAAACGTCGGTAGTTGAAGAGTTTTGTAAAAATCTGCAATATTGAGCTTCGTGAAAATTCAACAGTTTTTGTCGTCGATGAGCAGTGACAGACGGACTGACTGCCGGCTGTGTTCTGCACGTAACAATTTCTTGATTTATAAAGGAATCTAACAATCATGAACTTACGTAACTAAAGCAGAGTGTTGTGGAGGATTAAGGTGCGGTTTATCGTAGCTTACATAACAATTCTTTGACTCACAGGAAAGTCGGTGATATTTGCTCGAAAACAGTTTATCTCTTGCTACCACACCTACAGAAAAGCTAACTGTAAAATTCCTATGCGATAAACAAGAAAACCAATTTATGCAGCAGGTTGGATTATTAGAACGCCGTTAACATGCAGCATTTCATTCCGATTGATAACATATGAATGTACAAAAGACAGTAGTGTTGCGGAAAAGGCTGGTATTTATACACTTGTAATTACAGAAAGCAAATAAGGCAGACACAGCGCTTTATAATCAGAAGCTGTCCAGTTTCAATATGAAGAGTGCCACCTGCTACCCTCACATCTTGTTTGTTAATGCAGTCATCCCCCTCCTCCCCCAAGCCCTCACGAATCTCTTCCACACCAGGGAACATTTTCAGATCCTATCCAATTCTTTCCCATTGCTATTAACTGAGACTTTAAGAAATTTCTTCTGTGAGCGCACTTCATAAAATATACAACAAAATTAAAATTCATTACAGCATACAACTTTACGTTACTTTACCAGCTCACAAACCATACGTTATAGGTGAATAGTTATGTTGGCGCTGCTGCTGAATATTAGGCCTAAAATATCTAGTGTTAGACTCTGCGAATATTTGTACTTATTTAGCACAGAGGTAGCATCTATAAAGCTCTGTGAGTATTTCTACTTAGTATAGAGTTAGCAGGTATATGGCATTGTAAATAATTCAGTTTACTTAACATGTGGACTGAAAATATAAAGTTCCATGAATTTAGTGTATCTAGTGTAAGGCTTTGTAATTGTACCTACGAAATTAGCATAAAGATATCTACAGGATTGTTCTGTAAACCTATCTTCCTACTCAGCATAAAGACATCTAGTGTAAAGCTCTGTGAACGCATCCACCTATTTAGCATAAAGATATCTACTGTAAGGCTCTGTACACTTCTGTTCCTACTTAACATAATGATAGCCATGTGTTGTCCAACGAATCAATAGAGGAAATGGCGTTGGTGTTTATGAGAATATATATATATTTATATATTTACATATAAATATCCGTGCTTCCTATAAAGATAGCGCTCTTTCATTCTAACGGCTGTACGTCTAACACCCTAAGCTTACCACAGCCTAACGCTTGCTCTTTGCAAAACTATAAACCGGTGTCTGTAAATTTCAGATACTCATCAATTGTTAGTTTCCAAGCCGTAGATACAACAACAATTAAAACGACATCTAAGAAAAACTGTGCGCCAAATATTCACTTATATTCTTAGTTGTGAAGACGGTGAATGTCTCTGTTGAGGGACACGAATTGTTCCGTTCCTTAAAATCACTCTACGTGTTTTTCACACCCCTCTGTCGCGGAGGTGATATTTTACATTTTAGTGACTCGAAAGTGACCAGTAAAGCTCCACCGTTCGTAAAATATTCATGTCTAACTTACGGTCTGCACTTACCGAACATTGTAAACTAACACAGCTGATTTTGCTAATATAAATATGGACAAAAAATTGCCTGTTCAAAAAGAAGTATCTCTTACAAAAACCGAATTCATGAAGAAAGAAACTTTATCATGGCCGTATTGCCGCACTGTTTTCCAGCTTTCATCTCGCTTGTCACGTTTTCTGTCACAATTTTTTTAAGTTACCGAATTTTTCTTCCTTCCTGCATTTCACATGGCGAGACACTCAGCATTCGGCTACCGCCCTGTTTGGTTGTTTTCGAAGTTTTCCTATTTCGCTCAGGGTTCTAAAACACGCTTCTCCACAGTAACAACTCCGGGTCTCTTGCCAGTGTTGGCCAGACCTCGGTATTTTGTTGATCGAGTTCTGGTAATATTATAGAAATATTTTAATGGGTTTAATATAAACTTGGGGCATCCGTATGTTTGTTTGTTTGTTCATATAGATGTGAGCAGTGAAGAGGTAAATTTATTGTGTGTGTTTGTGTGTATGTGTGTGGTGTGTGTTTGTGGGGTGTGTGTGTGAGTGTGGTGTGGGTTTTGTGTGTGTGTGTGTGTGGTGTGTGTGTGTGGTGTGTGTATGTGTGTGTGGTGTGTGTATGTGTGTGTGGTGTGTGTGTGGTG
>Ga0123355_10007281_pt1 | contig 16551 bp, 12 predicted proteins | sample TergutEmb28metaG_3_FD_89872 | JGI IMG/M metagenome (GOLD analysis project Ga0123355, IMG submission 89872) | Embiratermes neotenicus P1 segment gut microbial communities from Petit-Saut dam, French Guiana - Emb289 P1 | ecosystem: Host-associated > Arthropoda: Insects > Digestive system > Gut ...
CGATATAAAAACTCTCCTGATCGTTTTCATGTCCATGCCGTTGCTTTCCTTATGTTGTTGAACGGTTGGGCAATGTGAAATTTCTAAATCCTTCAACTTTTCCATACGATACCGACCTTTTCTCATACAACAAGGCCGGGGGAATCGGTCTTAAACGCGGTTTGAGGGATGTACTCTGCCCCGGTGGGGAGTGGGCGGGACCGACTGCCCTATACGAAAGTAGCTTTCCTTAGTGAGTATTGTGTACACAACCAGACGCAGCACGATTTCACGGATATTTGCAGCGAGCGGCTCTTGGCGTAACGGAAGTACCGCGTCGTAAAATCGGGAGGCCCCAAACGACCTATTGTCTCAATTAGGCCATGAAATGTGCATAAGCGTCAAATATATGGCTCTCGAACGTTTGCCGCCTCTGCACTTTGCTGCGGAACAGAATGCATCAACAGGAGCGACGGGAATGTTGCCGCACTCTGGTGGCACACCAACGCCCTCGGAAAGAATATCCTTAGGGCCGATAACGATAACTATGAGGTCTTTGTCACTGCTGAAGTTCTCAACGAGAGGCGCAATGAATACCAGGAGCCCGGAGTTGCTCGAAAGCGACAAATTCATACGCAACGAACCACTTGAGCCGTTCGTTCGGAGACTGTAATGCTCGGGTAGGCGCCCAGGCGGCGAACTCTCGTAACACACGTCTCAGGTGTTCATACCCGCACCCCTTCCGCGGTGGAGTGGCCGCGGCCCAGTTGAGCACGTCATCGATCTCGACGATCCCCGGGACGCATCCTTTTCCGTGGTGAAAAACAGCGCGGCCCCATTCGAAGCAAGGGGAATGCGCTGTGCCATCCCGAGGCCGATCCGACGATTTCCCGCGTAAAAATCGGCCTTGAAAATGGGCTGCGATAAGGTTGATTCCGGTTACCTCTTTACGCTTGACGCGGACAGAGCTGCGACATAGGCTGCGTTCAATGATTTCATCTCGGTCATCGAGGGGACATTCTCTCGGCTTTTTCCTGCAGCTCCGCCCAGCGTGCATAGAGAACGTCCAGATCATTTTGTGCTGCCTCCATTTCAGCTTGAGCGGCAACGAGCTTGGGTCCGTCGCTGGCAATTGCGGGATCTTCTAGTGCGGCACGTTTGCTTTGTAGTCTCTGCTCGGCGTCGGCAATACGCTGCTCAATGCCGGCATATTCGCGTGCTTCGAGATAGGACAGCTTCCTTTGTGTTGGTACTTGTGGAGCAGCGGAAGCTGGAATGAGCGGCGATGATGTCATGGTCTCGTTCCGGGCTCGCCTGCGTTCCGTCTGCCAAATTTCCCATTGGCCATAGTCCGCAAAGCTTTCCGTACCGCCTTGACCATCGAGGCCAAGTACGACAGTAGACACTCGATCCAAGAGATAGCGATCATGCGTGACCAAGACGACAGAGCCACGGAATTCGAGCATGCTCTGTTCGAGGATTTCGAGGGTGGGGATGTCGAGGTCGTTGGTGGGTTCATCCAGCAGAAGAATGTCGGCTGCTTGCAGCATGAGCTGAGCTATCAGCACACGGGCGCGTTCCCCTCCGGAAAGCCGCTCGACAGGTTGGTCCAGTTGTTCGCCGCTAAACAGGAATTTGGCGGCCCACGATGCGACGTGAATGACCCGATCCTGATATAGGACTGAGTCGCCTTCGGGAGCGAGGGCGCGACGCAGGGTCAAGCTCAGGTCGAGTTGGCGAGTCTGGTCGAAATATATAGTACGCAACCAGTCGGCGCGTCGAATTTCGCCGCTCTTGGGAGTCACTTCGCCAAGCAGCATGCGCAACAGGGTGGTTTTGCCGCTGCCATTGGCTCCTACTACGCCGACCCGCATCCCGGCGGAGACGATGAAGTTTAGTCTTTCGAACAAAGTACGATTCCCGATTTCGCAAACGACGTCCTGCAGCTCGATCAACCGCTTGGTCTTTCGATCGGTGGCTGAGAAATCAATTTGCGCGGTGGCTCCGCCGCGGGTTCTCTCATTCAAGCCGGCGAGTTCGCGCATCAGCTCGCCAGCTTTATCGATGCGGGCTTTGGACTTTCGTGTACGAGCTTTTGCTCCACGCCGAAGCCACTCAATTTCGGAGTGAACCAGGTTTTCCAGAGCTTCTTGACGCTTCGATTGCGCGTGAAGGAATTCTTCCTTTTTCTGCAAGAAGTCGCGGTAGCTTCCGTGCACGCGCAGGAGACCCTCGGGGTACACCCGGCTAAGTTCTGCCATGTCGGTTGCAATATTCTCGAGAAAGTACCGGTCATGGCTTACGATTACGCAGGCAAACGGCGGCTGGTGTAACAGATCTTCGAGCCATTCGATTCCGGCGAGGTCGAGATGATTCGTAGGCTCATCGAGCAGTAAGACATTGGGGGTCTGAACCAGCGCCTCCACGATCGCGAGTCGCTTTTGCCAGCCTCCTGATAATGTGGCAGCCTCCAGTCCGAGATCCTCAAAACCCGCTCGGCCCAACGTCTCTGCAAAGTGGGCGCCTCTTTCGGCGTCGGGCGTTAGCGAGCGATCGATCGCTTTCTCGACGATAGTCCGGATGCTCGCTCCAGGGACAAACCTCGAATCCTGTTCGACGTAGCTGAGTTGGAGGCGCTTGCGTACTGCCACGTTGCCGCTGTCTGGCTGTTCCCTCCCGGCTAGAATTCGGAGCAGTGTGGATTTTCCCGAGCCGTTAGGGCCGATCAGCCCAATTCGGTCACCCCCCGAAACTGTAAACGAGACCTCCTCGAAAAGTGGCTTCGCTCCAAATGCTTTCGAGATATTTTGGACGTTAATGATCGGAGGCAACGGCTACGCTCCCCAGCATTTTCGAGATTATCAAGAAACGCATACCTGAAGCCACGGAATCCCGGACACGGAGAGTAGCCGGAACCCGGCGGTCAGGCCGCTCTTGCTTGACCACGGAACAACGAGACTCTGTGCAGGGTCCGCCTCCATGGCGATGCCGGGTGCAAAGACAGCGAAAAAAGTCAGCCGGTGTTGCCATTTACTGCGTTGCCCCCATGCCGGCGTTGAAGGGGCTGGTGCGCTTTTCTGCATTTTCACCTCCATCCTCGGTTTCTAGCAATATCGAGCGCAGGCGGAGCCCAGCACTGCTCGTACACATTGCAGGAGGAAGCGCACGAAGCTCACATTGGTCATGGCTCAAAGCGGTTCGCGGCCAACATGGATTTGAGCGCCTGCAGAGAGCCAAGCAAGCCGGTTGCCGGACGAACTCGATCGGGTTAGATTTTTCGAAGCAGAGGAATCAGAGGTGAGGCAATAGCCCGGGAAAAGATGGGCTTACACTGGCAAGCCCGCCGAATAAACTCCGAAGGCGGGTCCTCAGTGCTTTGTTTCATAGGTCCTTCGGTACTCCGGGCAGGAGAACTGGTTCTCCCCCCCGGGAAGTGTTTATAATACCCCCCTACGGTATATGTCAACCTAAAGTGCTGAGAGGTTCCAGAAACATGAAAGCTAAACTTGCGGAGATCTCAAAAGAGAAACAGAAGCTGCTCTCCCGCATCAAGCGCGTGGGGGGACAGATCGATGCTGTCGAGCACTCAGTGACTGTAGGGCATGAGTGCGCAGACATCCTCATGCTGCTGGCAGCTATTCGGGGTGGCGTAAACAGCCTCATGGCGGAGATACTGGAAGACCACATTCGGCTCCATATCACCCATCCAAATCGAAGTTCGGGTTCTCCGGAGGAATTGACTGAGGATCTGATTGGTCTGGTTCGCGCCTACCTTAAGTAGTCCAAAATTCGGGTCTTTCCGTAGAGGCGGCTTGCCGGACGGTTTTGCCAAGAGGGGAAACTAGGCCGATGAAACCCAGCCACTGTCTCCAACAACGTCAGTTTGATCTTGCAGCCATCATGCGATTTCATCAGATTTTCATCCTTCATCCGCTTCCACACTCTATAAGCGGATGGTTCTTACGCGCGTCCTCCTTGTTACGGAACTCCTGTTTATTACGTCGGCCTCTTTCGGTCAAGAGTGAAGTAGGCATCACAGAAGCAATGCGATCACACAGATTTTGGGTTTGTCGGCATCTCAATTGCTCTACGTGGCGGCCAGGGTGGCACTCGGCAGACTAGGTGTCTGCCTATGCAATTCGGCGGCAGAAGCGAGCAGCGGGTGTGCCGACACACATTTACGAGATCCACGCTGCACCCGGTCGCAAGCAGGAAGAGTGCCGCTCTACCGCTTCTTTCCGCGGCCTGTGGCGGCTCCTTTTTCGCACTCTTCGAGTGCCTTACGGGTCGAGATGCTCTGCTGTCGCGCCGCGAGAAGTCCGCGTGCCTCTTTTACGAAACCCCTGAAGCGGTGAGCCAATTCCCGAATACGATCGGCCTGACGGCGCTCAATTGCGTCTTGCGGAATCAAGTCGTTGCCTACGCCGATGGCCGTGGCCCCCGCCAGGATATATGCGCGGGCCGTTTGTTGGTTTACTCCCCCAGCAGCGATCAGCGAAATTTGGGGCAACGAAGTTTTTAGCGCTCGGAGGTATGCTTCACCGCCGACCGGCGCACAGGGAAATACCTTCACAAAATCTGAACCAGTCTCCCATGCCCCGATTACTTCTGTTGGCGTCAAAGCGCCCGCCAAAGCAGCGAGGTTGTGATGGGTAGCAAACTCTACGATCCGTGAGTTGAAACCGGGTGCTGTGATGAACATTGCCCCGGCGTCAACACACCGCTGGGCTGTTTCTACCTTTAGGACCGTTCCGGCTCCTATGATCACCTTCGGATGGTAGCGAGTAACATGCGAGATCACCTCGATAGCGCCAGGCACCGTCATGGTTATTTCGACGATAGGGATTCCACCGCTCGCAACGGCTTCAACTGCGAAGTGCGCGTCGTCGCTCGATGACACCCTCACTGCGGGAATGATTCCGATTTCCCTAACTGCGTCGCATATCTCTTCCTTTGTCACTGGTCCCCCTTCGGCTTGCACCTTTTTGTCACGTGTACTCTCTCGCCTACACGGGTTCTTCCACTTCCGCTGCGGGAAGTTCATCCCCGGGCTTCGCGAACCAAACATACAGCGTCGGTAACAAAAAGATGCTTAGGATCAGGTCGGAAAGCAATCCGCCAACGATGACAATTGCAAACGGGCGCTGGGAATCGGATCCGATACCATGTGATAACGCTGCTGGCAGCAAACCCAACGTAGCAACGAGCATGGTCATCAGGATCGGGCGTAATCTCAGAACCGCCCCCTCAGTCGCTGCTTCTTCGGTTGAGTACCCTCGGGCACGCAGCTGATTAATGTACTCGACCATTATCACTCCGGTCTGGACCGACACCCCGAACAGCGCCAGGAATCCTACTCCGGACGATACACTGAAATTCGTGCCGGTAATCAAGAGTGCGATCAATCCCCCAACTGGTGTCATGGCGATGTTCGTAAGGATGAGGAGAGCCCACTTTGTGGAATTGAACATCAAGTACAAGATGATGTAAATCAGCAACACCGTCAGGGGTAGAACCAGTGCCAGCCGCCTCTGGGAGCGCTTTTGACTTTCGTACTCGCCCGCCCAATCGATGGTGTAGCCAGCTGGCAGTTTCACCTGGGCAGTGACTTTACTGATGGCTTCTTCAACCGTGCTTCCCAAGTCTCTTCCGCGCACACTGAATTTGACCGCGACGTAACGGGAATTAGCTTCGCGATAAATTTCCGAACCGCCATCCAACACACTTACCTCAGTTAACTGTGCTAATGAAACGCGCTCGCCTGATGGAGCCAAAAGCCGAATGCGCTCGATGGCTTCTCTCGTATCGCGGTATTGGGGCTGGTAACGCACGACCAGATCATAACGATGTTCCCCAATCAGAACCTGACTGAGTGCATTTCCGCCGACTGCGGTCTGGATTGCATCTTGTACATCGGAAACATTAATTCCGTAGCGGGCGGCCTGCTTGCGATCAACTTCGAAATTGAGGTTGGGCTGACCAATGACGCGAAAGACCCCCAAATCCTCGATACCTCGAATGTCCTTCATGACGGCGGTGATCCGATCCGCTGTGGCTTCAAGAGTTCTCAAGTCGTCTCCGTAGATCTTTACTGCAAGTGCGCCCTTGACTCCGCTCACCGCCTCTTCCAAATTGTCAGAGATGGGCTGTGAAAAGCCCCAACTTACACCGGGGATCTTCTCGAGTTCCCGGTCCATTGCCGCGATCAGTCGTTCTTTGTCCTGATGAAATATGGGACGCCATCTCTCTTTTGGCAGAAGATCGACGAAATATTCAGTGTCGAAAAAACCAGTCGTGTCTGTCCCGTCATCTGGGCGGCCGATCTGATTGACGACTTGGGGAACTTCGGGGAACGAACAAAGGATTTGTCGCGCCCTGTCGGCAACCCGCGCACTCTCAGTAGGTCCCGTGCTGGGCGCCAGGGTGCCCCGCACCCAGATTGCGCCTTCGTCGAGATGCGGTAAGAACTCTGATCCGATGACTCCGCTGAAAGCGAGGAACATCGCCAGTGCAACGGCTGCTAAGGCCGCGCCGACGGTCACCCTTCGATTGCGAATTGCCCATATGAGGGCCTGACGATAGCGAACCCTCAAGAACTCCATTACCGGGTTGCGCCACTCGGCGACCCCCTTGCTAAACGCGAAGCTCGCTAACACCGGAGCAATCAGCATCGAGTAGATCAAAGCTCCCAGGAGAGCGTACGCGACCGTCCATGCCATCGGCCGGAACAATTTTCCCTCGACCCTTTGCAGGGTGAAGATTGGTAAGTAGGCCGTAATGATGATGGCAATGGCATAGAAGACGGGTCGCTGCACTTCATGGACGGCTGCAATTATTTTTTCAAATGGTGTTCTGGGTATCGCTTCGTCCTCTTTCAAGTGACGAACAATGTTTTCCACCATCACAACCGCACCATCGACAACCATTCCGAAGTCCAACGCCCCCAGCGACAGTAGATTCGCCGAAATGTGCCGCCCCTGAAGGCAGATCGAGGCAAACAGTAATGAAAAAGGAATCGTGATCGAAACGATAAGCGCCCCGCGCACGTTACCGAGGAAAATGAACAGGATTATGACGACCAGGATCATCCCTTCTGCAAGGTTGTGCAGAACGGTGTGAGTTGTGTAATGGACCAGATCATCGCGGTCGAGATAGGGAACGATCATTACCCCTTTAGGCAGGATCTGCTCGTTCAACCGTTTAACCATGGCGTGGAGCGATTCGAGCATGGCAGCGGTATCGGCGCCTTTGCGCAGAAAAACCACGCCCTCGACAACATCGTTGTCATCGACGACTACGCCATCCTGGCGATGAATTGCCTTGCCGATTTGCCCAAGTCGAATTTTTGGCCCTTGCATCACTACCGCTATGTCTTTGAGCCGCAGAGCGGTCCCATTCTGTGCCTTGAGCACGGTTTCGCCGATATCGTTGATGTTTTTCACGAGGCCAACAGCGCGCACATTTATTTGTTGCGAGCCCTGCTCGATAAAGCTTCCACCGGCATTGGCATTGCTGTTGGTAAGCTGTTGCTCGACTTGTGACAGGCTCAATCCGTAGGAAATCAGCTTCTCGGGATCTACGCGAACCTGATATTCGCGAGTCAGCCCGCCGAATGAGGAATCGTCCACGACTTCGGGTACAGATCGAATGTATTTGCTAATAACCCAGTCTTGAATCGACTTGAGCTCCATCAGGTCGTACCCCGGATTTGTACTTTCAACGGTGTACCAATAAACCGAGCCAATGGGGCTGAAGTCGGGCCCGATCCCACTCGTGACACCGGGCGGGAGGGTGACTTGGGCCAACTTCTCAAGCGTCTTCTGGCGGTCCCAATCGTTGTCAGAATCGTCGTCAAAGATCAGATTGACCACCGACAAGCCCGCAAGAGAGGACGAGCGCACATGCAGCAGGTGCGGAATTCCGTTCACCTGGATTTCAATCGGAATAGTGACCTGCTGCTCCACTTCCTCGGCGGCGCGCCCCGGCCATTGACTAATTACTTGCACCCAGGTGTTCGCGACATCGGGGTAGGCTTCCACGGGCAGGCGATGGAACGAGATAATGCCCCACACGAAAAGCAGAAAGGCGATGCTCAGAACCACGAATCGGTTCTTGAGGGCAAAATTGACCAGTGCGTTGATCATTGCTGCCCCGCCGAGTTCTGGAATTCGAGCGCGTTAGCTACGACCTGCTGCCCGGGTGCAATTCCCGAGGTGATTTCCTGCATGTTGCCGGGGAGCATCTCTCCGCCTACAACTTCAGTGCGCCGGAATTGACTGTTCTGTAAGGGGATATATACCCAGTCATGGTCGTGCAAATGCAGGATGGCCGTGGCTGGAACCGCAGCTCGTTTTTCCTTTTGCTTTCCGTGAAAAGTGGCGGTCACGAACATGCCAGGGCGCATCAGGCCCGGATTGCGCATCTCGATGCGCACTTTGACAGTGCGGATGTTCGGATCGAGGACCGTGCCGACGTTATCGATTCTTCCGGTAAAGACCTTGTCCGGATAAGCATTCAGCCGAATCTCGGCGTTTTGTCCAACACGCACGTTGCCGAGATCGTTTTCGTACACATCGCACAGAATCCAGACGTAGCTAAGGTCTGAGATCGTGAACGGATTCGGCGAGGAGAGGCCGGCCACCCCCGCTGCATTTGTAACCTGCTGATCGGTAATCACACCAGAGATGGGGGCACGAATTTCGACAATTCCAGACGGGCGATTGAGCGTCGGACTGCCGAGTACTCGAAGCTTCTCCGCAGTGTTCGCAACATCCACTTTGGCCTTATCGTCGGCATTCTGCGCGATCTGGAGGTCATTCTGGGAGATCGCCCCTTTGTCGTAAAGGAGCTTGGCCCTGTCCAGTTGTGTGCGAGCAAGCTGTTCGTCAGCCACGGCTTTCTGATAATCAGCAAACGCACCCGCAATATCTGAACTCTGAACCTTGAGCAGCACCTGGCCTTTCTGGACCGTATCGCCCAAGCGCGCATCAACTTCGATCACCCGGCCGGTGGCGAGCGATATGACCGGCTGGGCGCGCAGAATGTCTGGATTCACCGTGCCTGTCACCCTGAGCTCGGGGGCAGCCATGTGTTCGACCGCCGTCGTTAACTGGAAGCGCTCGGGGCGGTCAATTTGAAAAACGTTGCGATCCTGCACGCTCTCGACCCTGAGAGGTGGCGGCGCTTCCTCTTGAGGATTGCTCTTGCTGCTACAGCCAACTCCGCACAGCAGGAAGAAGAAGGTCGTAGCCGAGAGAGTTCCGAAATTCCTGTGCTTCACGGAATCACCTCCCGGCCTACGGCCAGATTGACCTGAGCGGCGGCATTCAGGTACGACCCGACCAGATTCAAATAGCTGACCTGAACGCTGCGGTAATCGGCTTGAGCATTAAGGAAGTCCAAAAGCGAAGCAGCGCCATGTTGGTACGAGAATGCAATCGTGTCGCGCACACTCGAAGCCTCGTCCAGGTACTGATTCTTATACGGTTCGAGGAGAATGATTGCGCTCTTCACGGTAGCGTAGGCTGAATCAACGTCGCTGAAAACTCCGGCCCGCGTAGCTTCCAGGAGGCTGTCATTCCGGCCGATATCCAGCTGCGTGCGTTTCTTTTCACCTTGATTGCGATCAAAAAACCGCAACGGGATGTTCACGCTCACCCCGAAATAGGCATCGATGGGAGGGTTGCGGCCCACATCAAAGCCGAATATCGGGTCGGTCGAGCCGTTGGCGACGGCCAGCCGGTGGTCGGTTTTGGCCTTGTCCACAGACTGCACTGCGGCCCTCAGGTCGGGCCTTGTGTCCAGCGCAGCCTGACGAACCTGATCCAGCGGAAGAATGTCCGTCGAGAAATCAAAGGACCCAGCAACATCAAACTGATCCACTGGCGTGCGATCATCCAAGAACATGAGCAGCTGGATCTTCGCCGTACGGAGGCCCACATCCGCGTTCTGCAAGTCCGAAAGATACTGTACCCTTTGCAGTTCCAGACGCTTCAAGTCCACCTGGGCAATCGCACCGGCTTTGTAACGGTCTCTGTTCACGTCTAGGACGCGATCGTAGTATGCCAAGTTTTCTTTCGCCAAGTTTAGGATCGCCTTTTGCTGAAGCGTCTCCACGAAAGCCATTCTCAAGTTGAAGAGTAGGCTTCGCTCCAGATCGGCCTGATCGGAGATTGCAATCTTGGTCGCGTCCTGAGCACTCTCCAGCCGTAGTTCGCGTTTGTGTTGACGCTCGTGCAAGTAGTCGACGGTCGCCAATGGCAAGAAGAATGCAAATGGTCCATGAGATGGGCCGCCGGGGAACGGATCAATCTGGTCGCCAGTCAGCGTGAGGGTAGGATTCGGGCGTAAATGGGCAGTAATCTCCTGAGCGCGCGATTCGTCAACCCCGATTTGCCCCGCACGAAGCGTCGGGTTCGCGGTTTCGAACTTGACTTGAACGTCTCGCCAAGTTAACACCTTCTGGGCAAGGGCGGTCGATCCCATCCCGACGAAGAGTGCCAGTCCGCAGCCTAATGTTCTCCACACCCTCTCCATGAATCCTCCTTACCGTCTCGGAGCCTAGCGACAAACAGTCAGCTTCGCACGTCCATTGTTAATGGTCTGTAAACGCATCCTGGTTGTTGCGTTACCAGATACTACTGAATAATTCAGAGAGGAAGGTAAGCTGAACGAGAGCCCGCGCAGCACAAACGCCCCACCTGCACCTGCCAACAAACCGGCTAATTCTCACCCGTCCAGGCTTCAGCACCGCAAACCGTGAGAATCCTTCCGACCTTAGCCACCTTAGGAAAACCCTAAACCGGGAGCTCCTGCTCACCCGCGCTGCATCCCTGGATGCGGTTGGGCAGCGGCCTGTGAGTGCGCGGGAGCCTCACCTAGCGAGAAATCTTCCCTAATCAACCCGCTGCCGAATTCATGGCCCTTACCAATGCAGCAGCATTGACTGTATAGTCTAGGGGACTATACCATATCAAAAAGCCAGCCATGTCACATATTATTCGAGACCAGGAAAAATTAGTCCAAAGAGTGAGGCGCATTCGTGGACAGATCGATGCCCTGGAGCGCGCAATTTCTAATCAGCAAGACTGTTCTGAAGTATTGCGACTGATAACCTCTGCACGAGGAGCAATGAATGGCCTCATGGCAGAGGTCTTGGAGGACCACGTTCGATATCACGTCGTTAACCCCAAAGATCGACGAGGTTCAGAACGAGTGAGGGCCGCGGAGGAGCTCATTGAAATCATCCATTCCTACCTAAAATAAGCTCGGCGCTTCTGGCAGACCATATAAAACCTCGAGCATTCCAGGCAACGTGAAGGTCCCGTGTAAGCTGATCGGCTTCGAAGGATTGCGTTAATCCTCGAGCGTCGGCAAAGTCTTAAGCACTTCAGCGGCCTTAGGACGATTCAGCACCAGATCGTCTTTTCGAATCGTTCCGTCTCGAAACACCAAGACTCGCCTGGCGAATAGTGCAATGTCGTGCTCATGCGTAACCAGCACAATCGTCAGGCCCTTGTCATTCAAATGCTGAAGAATTTCCATGATCTCGACCGATGTCCGGCTATCAAGATTCCCAGTAGGCTCATCCGCCAGCAGGATTGACGGGCGATTGACCAGGGCCCGCGCGATGGCTACTCGCTGCTGCTGGCCGCCCGACATTTGCGACGGAAAGTGATGCGCCCTTTCCGAGAGACCCACCAAGGCCAGAGCATCGGATGCCCGCTTCTCCCGTTCCTGCCTGTTCATTTTGGTGTACAGAGTAGGTAATTCGGCGTTCTCCAGCGCCGTCGTTCTGGCCAGCAGATTGAATCCTTGAAAAACGAATCCAATCTGCTGATTCCTAATCAGGGCCAGGGCCTTCTTGTCATAATCGGAAACGTCCGCGCCCTCAAGAAAATAGCGGCCCGAACTGGGCCGATCGAGGCACCCGAGAATGTTCATGAAAGTTGATTTCCCGCTCCCACTTGCCCCCATGATGGCAACAAATTCGCCGCCGCTGATCGCCAGGTTGATTCCGCGAAGTGCGTGAACGCGTGTTTCGCCGAGCTGGTAAAACTTGTGCAGAGCCTCGACGCGTATCACCTCGACTGCATTGTCCAAGGGCGTCCTTCCGACTTCGTTCACCATAGGGGTCGATGTCATTCGAACCTTTTTCGAAGCGACTAGCGGCCTATTGTGCCGGGACCCTGTGTTTTGGAGCTGATAGATCGGATAATCACGTCATCCCCCTGTTTCAGGTCGCCGTTGAGCTCGGAAGCCACCTCCGTGTATGCGTGATCCGTGATTCCAAGCGACACTTTAACCGGCTCCATGGTGTTGTCCCCGCGAAGTTTCCAGACGACAGCCGTATTGCCTTTCGGCATCCGCGGCGAATTCTGTGTATTTTTTCTAGCGTCAATTGTCGAGGGGGAATCACTTGTCGGCGCCGGTCCGGCTTCGACCCCATACTGTTTGTAAAGCGCGAGGGTTTCGTCGGTGGAAATGGGGGGCTTGTAGCGTAGGGCGGTATTCGGCACCTTCACAACATTCCGCACAGTCGCAACCGGGATCGTGACGTATGCTGTCATGCCAGGAAACAGCTTGAGCTCAGGGTTCGCAAACTCAATGATGGTGTCGTAGGTAACTACGCTCTGAACCATGGTGGGGTTCATTCGCACCTGCTTGACCACGCCGCGAAATGTTTCCTTGGGAAGGGCGTCGACCTCGAAAGTCACAGGCTGCCCGACCTTGATGTTGTCCACGTCGGATTCATCGGTCTTGGCATAAACCCACATTTTGGTCAGGTCTTGCGCGATGGTAAAGATCGTCGGCGCTTGCAGGGACGCGGCCACCGTTTGTCCCACGTCTACGTTGCGAGCAACAACCGTGCCGTCAATGGGTGAGCGTATGACCGTGTAGTCGAGGTTTGTTTGTGCGACTGTGACGGCCGCCTTTTTCAGCTTGACTTGGGCTTCCGCCTGGGTAATCCCCGCAGCGGCTCCGCCAAGCGCCGCATTCGCGGAATCGTAGTTGAATTTAGCCAGGTCCAGTTGCTGCTTGGTCATGATGCCATCCCTGGTCAACCCCACTGTCCGGTCATAGTCGGCTTTCGTTTGCACAAGCGCGGCTTTTGCCTTGTCTAGGTTGGCTCGCGCCGCTTCGAGATTGGCGTTGGAATTGGCCAAATCGGCTGTCGCCTGTACCAGAGCGCCCTTGAACAAAGCCGGGTCAATGAGGGCCACGATGTCGCCTTTATGCACGCGGGAATTAAAGTCGGCATAGAGCTTCGCGATGCTTCCAGATACTTGCGATCCGACCTGCACCGTGATTACGGAATTGATGGTTCCGGTGGCTTCCACAACGTCATTGATGTCCCCTCGTTCAACTTTCGCGGAGAAGTGTTGGATGGGTGTACCCCGGTTTAGTCCCACCAGGATCAACAACCCTGTTGCGACCACAACCATCGTTAGGATGAGCCATTTGGTTCTTGTTTTCATATTCGCTTCATGCAAAGAGCCGACTACTCGTATCGCAAGGCTTCGATCGGATCAAGGCGCGATGCTTTTCGCGCGGGATAGTATCCAAAGAAGACTCCGACGGCCACGGAAAACAACGCAGCAACGACAACGGCCTCGACCGACATTGCGATGGGCCATTGCAGGGTCTGACCCACCAAATAGGAGCCGAAGATGCCGGCAAGCACGCCGGCAGCTCCGCCAGCCAGGCTGAGAACGATCGATTCTCCGAGAAATTGGAGCTGGATTGCGAGTTCGGTTGCGCCCACCGCCACCCGAACTCCTATTTCCCGCGTGCGCTCGGTCACCGAAACGAGCATGACGTTCATGATGCCGATTCCGCCAACAATCAACGAAACTGAAGCAATCGCAATAAGTAGGATAGTGAGCGTTTTGCTGGCATCAAGCTGCGCCTGGATGATGTCTTCTGGGTTGCGAATATTGAAGTCGTCCTCTTCGTCGGATCTTAAATGATGTCGATCGCGGAGTAGCGCGGTGGCTTCCTGGCCCGCCATTTTGACGACGTCCTGCGACGTCGCGGAGCAGAGAATGTCGTCAAGCCACGTGATCCCTTTGATTTTCTTTTGCGCAGTGGTGTAGGGGAGAATGACGGTATCGTCCTGGTCCTGTCCCGACAGCGACAGCCCTTTGGGCTGCAGCGTCGCAACCACCTTGCAGGGAAGATCATTCACACGGATCACTTTTCCCACCGGGGGCTCTACGCCAAAGAGTTGTTCTCGAACGGTGCTCCCTATTACGCAAACGTCAGCAGATCGATCGACGTCGTCCTGGGAAAATGTAGCCCCTTGGTCTACATACCAGCGCTTGATGTCGAAGTATTCCGGTGAGACCCCACGGTAGGATGTGTGCCAGTTCTGGTTGCCGTACACGACCTGAATAGGGTCGTCCACGTTTGGCGACACACTCTTGATCAGCGAGATTTGATTCTTGATCGCGATGGCATCGGCCATCACCAGGGTCTTGGTATCGTGAGTGCCCGTACGTACCCCGTTGACCGCTCGGCCGCCTGCTTCGACCCAGACGAAATTATCTCCCAGGCTGTTCATCGCCTGTTCCACCCGCGCTTGGCCAGCCTTGCCAATCGCTACAACGCAGATCACGGCGGCGATGCCGATGGTGATCCCCAGCACCGTGAGAATACTGCGCAGCTTGTTCCTCAGCAGCGCCACCAGTGCCGACCGAAAAAGCGCTCCATAGTTCACGGCGCTGACACCTCCTCACTCTTTTTCGAGATATTAAGCATGCCATAGAAACCTGAACACTCCCTGTACAGGGCTTGCGGCTGAGCGAGCAAGCTCTACACTTCAAGAAGAGGGATCCGGACTCGGAATATTGAGCCCGCGGCAACGCGTATACCTTGCGAGCCACCGGCTCATACTGCGCATGCCGGTCTCACTTTGAAATGAAGGGTTTTCATAAGTGCATGGGGCGAAGAAAAAACTCCGTTCAGGAACGGGAAGCAAGCTGGGGGCGAGGGCTGGGGGCGAGGGCTAGACAATTGCATGTTGCCGTTGTAGCTTGTTGGCCTACGGGGGTTGAGATGTCCCTGCCCGCTGCCCATGAGGTAACACAACTACTGAAAGCCTGGAACTGCCGAGGAGAAGAGGCTCTCGACAAAATCACCTCGCAAACCGACCGCCCGGTCAACGAAGCATGTCTCCGGCCTGGTGGACGGCGCCCGAGTGAACTGGCAGGACCGGGCGCACTTTTTTGCCGTCTCGGCGTAGTTGGTGAGGCGAATTCTGATTGATTTTGCTTGGTCCCGTGACTATCTGAAATGAGGCGCCGCTGCGGCTCACATTTCATTAGAGCACGCGGCCCGGTGTGTAGGGAACCCGATCCAGATCTGGTGGCGCTGAACGACGCATTGAAAGCGCTGGCTGCGCTGGGTGAAACGAAGAGCAAGAAGTGTTCCGCATCTCCTGAGATAGAGTGAAGCGGACCGGAAGTTCGCAAGCTTATGGCTCTTGCGGGAGTTAGGCGAGGCGAAGGGAGTGGAGCCAGGATTTTGGCAGCGAGTGGAAGAGGTGGTTCAGCGGGCGTTAGAGCTGGACGAGAGCCGCCGCGGGGAATTCTGGAAAGCGCCTGCCGTGGAGATGAAGCGCTGCGCCGGGAAGTAGAGTCGATGCTGGCGCAGGAGAAGAGAGTCAAACATTTCCTCGATTCGCCGGCCCTGCAAGCTGCGAACGAATCCTTGTGGTTCTGATGTGTATACCAAATTTCGCGGCTCATGGCTCATCGCTACCGCAAAGCGTTCGGACCATGGAGCGCATAGGGAGGGCTTTTGCGTGCGCCGGCACAGCGCAGCGCACGGCATTCTTAAAGGTGTGATATCGTACGCGCGCTTAGGAGTCCCAACAGGCATGCGGAGATGGAGGTAACGATGCTGGACCGGCGAAGTTTCATGAGAACGTGTTCGGGGATGGGGCTGGCAGGGACGTTGTTCCCCGGAGTCCTGTGGGCGCAGGCAGAAGCGCAAGGTGCGAGAAAGATCACGGAAGAAATGATCGACAACGCGGCGGCCGTTGCAGACGTGCCGATACCGGACGAATACAAAGAAATGATGCTAGAGAATTTGAACGACCGGGCCAAGGGGTACGAAGAGATTCACAAGCTAAAGATCCCCAATTCTGCGGATACAGCCTTGATCTTCGATCCGGTCCTGCCGGGGATGGAGTTCGAGACGCAGAAGAGGCCAATGCGCATGTCAAAGGCGCCAAGCACCACAGCCGGAGTACCCTCCAATTTGGAGGACCTGGCCTTTGCAAGCGTGCGCGAGCTAGCGGAACTGGTGCGAACGAAAAAGGTTTCGTCCGTGGCGATAACGGAAATGTATTTGGGCCGCCTGAAAAAATACGACCCGCTGCTGAAGTTCACGGTGACGCTGACGGAAGAACGCGCGCTGGCGCAGGCGAAAAAAGCGGATTCGGAGATCGCGGCGGGAAAATACCGCGGACCGCTTCACGGGCTGCCATGGGGCGCGAAAGATTTGTTGGCGACGAAAGGCTTCCGGACGACGTGGGGGGCTGGCGGGTTCGAGAACCAGATGATCGAC
>Ga0123355_10007282_pt1 | contig 16551 bp, 6 predicted proteins | sample TergutEmb28metaG_3_FD_89872 | JGI IMG/M metagenome (GOLD analysis project Ga0123355, IMG submission 89872) | Embiratermes neotenicus P1 segment gut microbial communities from Petit-Saut dam, French Guiana - Emb289 P1 | ecosystem: Host-associated > Arthropoda: Insects > Digestive system > Gut ...
GTCATTGTGTGTGATCTAGAAAACCTCATGAATGAGGAACCGTACCCAATCAATGTGATTGAGCTTAATATAGGAGATACATCACTGGATGTATTTCCTACATGCCATTAATAGCGACCGTCAAACACGATCGCTGAATGTCCTCGGTCAGATTGCAATGATACTGGGAGATAAAAAAAAGAAGAAATTTGAACTCATTAACTGAACTTCATAAATACTACAGCGATACTAGTCTGAAGATCCTTAAGTAATTTTTGGATACCAATATTTGAGTAAATAAATATTTTGAAGTATACTACTTATTGTCCCAGTTTTAGCTTCTGTGTGTAAATGGCTTTCTGTCCTGTTACTCAGTTACAATGAAATGCCGCATATTAATGACCATGAAAGGAGCTACATAACGTTTCTTACACAAATATCGTCTCACTAACATACGTACGTAAAGTGTATTTTTGTCGTGGGCCTAAAAAATATTTTTTCACCATATGCTTTTTCATATGAAACCTCAATTTTTCCAGGAAGGCATTTTCTTTTTGGTCTATGTTATGTCACACCTAGCTTTCGCAAAATAACTGCTACTACTACTACTACTACTACTACTACTGCAGCTACTACTACTACAGATAATACTAGTATAGCTACTGCTACTACGACTACTACTACTACTACTACTACTACTACTACTACTGCTAGTACTACTACTATTACTACTACAATTCACGTCTTAGATTACGAGTTTCCAATAGCAGTTTCTAGTCTATCTTCATCTCTTTATGGGAGCTTGTTTACATAGCCCAGCTTGTTTCTATGAAGGCTTTTTACAGTGTCACTATTGTCGTAGTGCTGTTTGTTTGCCAGTGGTCATAATTCCAAGTGTACTTTTTCACACGCTACACTCTGAGAGTTTCTGTTGGTATTTAATGAACTGTCGTGTAGATTTAAATGTTTAAAATCGTAAAATCAACAAATATAAATGTTATTATACAGCATCTCTGTACTGTGTTTTATCCTTACGTCTGGTAATTACACGTTAAGACTTCCCTCTTTGTCATGCACGGACATTTTTGGTCATGATTTGCTGTGTTCTAAAGCCAGTAACTTGATGTAATTTACGTGTTCTAATGACTCTCTCTCCCTGTCACAGTACGAGATTTGATGTGGCCTTTCAACAAAGAATGCGAACGTTTGTGTTTAAAAAATTTTGAAGGTCCTTTTTGTCGTACAGAAACAGGTGCCACTGACAATACACTGAAGTTTTATGTTACAATTTACGAGTTCCATTCAGAACTCTGGTACAGAGTTACAACGTGGGAGCATGTGTGAACTTTTGTCATAGGAATAGTCAATCGTATGTCGATGGTTGATTACGATTTATTACTAAATATGTTAAAAGCTTTATTGAGATAACTTCCTTTCCTGTTATAAAGTCAATGAACGTTGTGTAGCATAATTACAATTTTTTTTGATACATGGATCCAGGAATTAGAACTTAGTGCTTTAATGTTTTAATCATTCCGGTGAGGGCGATGCAGTACCTAGTTGAGTATTTGCACTGGTATTCCTTTGTTAAAAATGACTTTCTGAAGATGTCACCCTGATGCCGAAACGTGTAGGAGTTTGATACTTGTCACAAACTATTATTATTAGGTGCATTTCTTGGTTGATATAATATTTGTGAGAATGTGCTGCACTGTGTGAGTACCGTAAAATTCTTCATAGTCTGTTGATGTCCAAACTTTCAGAAGTTAAACAAGATCCAAAGATTTGTTAAACATTAGAACTGTGTGTGTGTGCGTGCGTGTGTGCGTATGTGAAATAATGTGTATAAAGATCAGATCCAGTGCAGATATTGTGTAGCGATCAGCGGCGACTTCTGATCAGGTGGTCGGGTATAGCGGAACGGCACAATGCCGCATTATATACCCTTCGCTAGACCAGATCTCGGGATCAAGTTTCTGCACTGGGGGTGCAGATTTTTGTGAGAACATGTTTTTGAAATGCTTGAGAAGTGAAGTGCAAAACACAGTTATTTAACGGCTGAACACAGGTTTTTGTATTTAGAATTTCCTGTCATCGATAAGCCTGGAATTAAAAGCGGACATTTTATTGAGACTGTTACGGATTTTTATTATGTGATTTGTTGACGATTTGGTTCATGTAGTGAACGCGTTTACTGTCATCAAACATAATATTGGGTAAGACAGATTTGAGTATACAATATAAACCAGCAAAGTGCACCTCTTCTAAATTAATATTTTAAGTTTTAAATTTTTTTATGCCTTCTACATGTTCCGAACCCGAGGGTTCATCTTCAGGAAGACGGTTGTATATAAAAGTATGGTATGACATAGCGTGTTTTAATGCATCATTAAAGCAGTTTGAGCAGTCTATCTACTAGACTGCTTATTCCGATGTATGTAAAACGTACCGTACCAAAACTGTATATACAGCCGTCTTCCTGAAGATGAACCATCGGGTTCGAAACACGTAGAAGACAGAAAATTTAAAAAAAATTAAATTTTAATTTAGAAAAGTGTATTTTGTTGGTTTATATTGCATAATTATGTTACAATGCACGGTGCAAGAGACATGAAAAACAGATTTAAACTTCGATATTTTTATGTTTTTGTGTGAAAATGTGCCCTCATAGTAACATTTATTGTTCTCCTTCATTTTACAAAATCATCCATCATGAGTCCACTGTACTGCAAGCAACACATTTTTAAACATGAACAGCATGCATTGTGTGACACCGTAATGTCAGGAACTGTTCTTGTAAGGTCAGTAAATGTCGCTGCTTTAAAAGAGCTCAGAAACCGTGACGTGTTATGTTTTAAATTTACGACCACTTATTCCTTGATTTACATTTCGGAGCCGACAGTAGACAACATGACGGTTTTTTTTTGTTCCTCTTTGTCATATTAATATGTTTTTACCTCGTTTATAAACGTACCAGCTTCTTTAACATTTTATTTTTGTATATACATTGTATAATGAATTCAATTTTAACATTGTATTCCACGTCACATTGAATCTTGAGTACATTTATTAATCTACCTCATAGCGGGAAATGCTTTTAATTGTTTATCCCTCTTTCCGTGATTTCCTATCAGAATTACTGTTCGTGCATAACAACTAAATGTTAAATATGTAACATCTCTATTAATTTAAACTATTTGTTCATATATCAGTTGCTGATCATTAATTAGTTATGAAGTATGGGAGGAAAACCAGAGCACGCGGGCTCGGATATATCACCGAGTCATTACAAACACGATTCCACACATCAACATATTTACGCTTCTGCCGGTGTTCTGGCACTGATCAAGATCAGGTGACGTAAAGTGCGGTTCCCAATTTGCCACTGGCGACCTAAATATTATGGTTGGTTCCTCATCGTCCACTCAGCATTCTCTATAGACTCAGATTTTGGAAGTGCTGGTCATTTAATTTGGTCACTTGAAGTTAAGAGGCAATAGGCACACGCATCTGAAGAAGCTAAAGGTAACGTAATCAGGTCGTATAAATTAATCTGTGTTTTAAATCACATATTCATGTTACCATACGCCTGACCAGCACGTGTGTCGGTCAAAGAGTACAACAGAAGAAATTACTCGTGTTTGCCTATCGGGCACGAGAGAGACAAGACGCCAGAAAATAGCGATTTGTGTACTTTTGGCTAGCACATATTTAACAAGACAGCCAACGTACGTACAACGTAACATTCAGGCGCGTTTGTGCAACCAGTGTTGCAGCGGAAAAGCAGTGAAGTATTGTATATTGTGTTCGTGTGGTTGTAGCCTTAGTGTTTCAGCATGCAACGCACATGCGCCATATTTCCATGTGACCTGCCCTGCTTTACAATATTTCTCCACATTATCTCATAAACGGCACGATTTGAAACAAAAATATTGAACAGAAAATCTGTGTTTTGATTTCCCCTAGAAATTTGTATGAAACATGTCTCATTCTAAGAAGGACTGAGCGAGATATGATAAAAAATTTACATTGCTCTTCATGTAAAGTACCCGTAATTCTTGTCCGATTTTAATGAAACTTGAATTTTCTGGGTAGTTTTTCGAAAATACTCAAATATCAAATTTCTTGAAAAATCTGTCCAGTGGGAGCCGAGTTGTTCCGTGCGGACAGACGGACAGACATGGTGAACTAATAGTTGCTTTTCGCAATTTTGCAAACGCGCCTACAGGGGATGCCGACCGCTGTCATGACAGTTGAATTTAATAATGCATAGTTGCACGAATTCATGTGGATGTGATGTGCATCGTGGTGTCTTTCCGCTGTTGACTGAAAAGCCTACATGTCCCCAGGTTACTTAACAAGTACCCCCGTGGCTGTCCAGTTCGTCTGGCAGTGGAAGTGTCAGGATTCTTAAGTGTCCTGTTGCTTGAGGTAGCGACTGTCCTGCACCTTTCTAACAGCAGCTCTATTTCGCTGTAAGTCATGTCAAATATACACTTTGTACTTACTTTGGACCGGGCTGTAAACACACATTGTGTCTGTATATTCTTAATTGATGTTCGTGAGTAATGTGCGGATTTTTAGAGCGTAATTGGACAGTTCTACTTCCACCTTTTTAATTTTTTGCATGAAAATCTTGGAGTTTCAAGAGTTCAGTTTAGAAGTTTTCATTCGTTGGTTTCAATTTGTGTGAACATGTATATTTGTTGGAAACGTGAACGTGTGTACTTAATCCTGACGCATGCTATATTGTAGTCTTTAGATGCCACGTTGAAACGGTTCTATCGTCAGTCATATAATTTTACAAGATACTTTTATCTCGTTAAGGGTGTAGGTATGGAAAGAAAGACACACCTGCGTGCACGTGACATGTTTAAATGTTTTAAGTATATGGAAAGCGCTACTACATAGCCTGTATTGGGCAGTGCGTTGTTTTACCACTTCCGGAAGCTCTTTAACTATTGTTAAAAATATATTTTACCTCATCTTAAGTGCAAGATGGCACACACTTCACCGCACCATTGATTCTTAAGGTGCCATGTAGCGTATGACCTTGCAATTGGGTGAAGAATGGAATGCGACGTAGCATTCAGCTGTTTAGGTCTTGCAGCACTGCGTGGTTATGACTTTTACATACCTTCAAATTATTACTTACATTTGGATGAACTATAAATAGTCCTGAGTATGGAGAACAGTATCTTGCAGGATCGTTCTGCGGTACCTACCGTGGAAAAAAATGGTGCAAATTGTAGAAATATTCACATTTCGATAGACATGAAAGTCTGCAAATTACAACATGGCCACCTGGTACAACCGAACTGCCATCTACCGCTTTCTGGCTTGGGTCCTGGGATCAATAGAGTAGGCTGCTGCAAGATGCGGGCGGGGGTTGCTGAGAACAGCGATTGGTTGCTTAAGCTGGGCAAGAACATTCAATATGACTGGACTGGTAACTTTGAGACGCAACAACCTGCCTGTCCGACGGGTGCAGCATGTAGCGCATCCGGCGGTGCGCGTCTGTTGCGAATTGCAGCGCCATAAAACACTTGCTGTTTATCAGCATGCACTTGTCACTAGTTGTAACACCGATCAGTACAACAGCCTTTAAAATAATTGCCTGACGTCATTTACAACATTACCGCAGAAGGAAGAAATATATTTCACTATTTCTATATATTACCACGTTATAACTTAACTTCCTTTCACCATCCAACCCCCCCCCCCCAATCCCCGCTTTAAATCCCTTTTTTTTTTTTTTTTTTAATTATACAGCACACTAGAAAACTCTGATATTAGGAGTGTAGGGCGTTCATGTGTTTGTATTTTATGTTGTGTTGGCGAAAACCATGTATAGGTGATCGGCTTCAGTTTGAGCATTCACAGTTGGAATTGTTGTTGTCAATACGTGAACAGTACAACTTCCGTCTGTTATTTTTTGACTGTGTAACTGATTTGGAAATGAAATGCACAATATTAATTTCTTAAAAACGATTTGCATGGTTTAAAAGCAGTTAAAATAATGATTTTGCGCAACCAACTATGTTGGGATAGCAGTGCAATTGTCCTGTCAAAATGCATCTTAAAATGCTTCTGAAGTATCAAGATTCATCGAAATTCTCTTATACTTGTGAGCCCAAAATTTCATACGGTTTGTGTAAATAAGGCCTAAAAAGTAAAAGATGGAGGCAGAAATTTGAGTCTGCACTGTGTGGGTGCCAGTTGTAATGTTCAGATGTTCGTAAGACTGTCCCCTTTTCAATTTCTCATACATAGAAGAAACGCAAACTGTTTGAAAGACTGGGATTTTAATAGAGATTCGAATTTCTGGGCCTCTTGTACACATATTTTAATTTTACATGCAATTGTTTATTTGAACGTGTAATGAGACTTGTTGAAGTTTCGGTTTGATTCGGGACTTAACACAATGAACACGCTAGTTAAACTTTCGGTTAAGACAGTTAAGTTATATATGTGTTTAATTAAACGCTATTCAATGATAACTTGTGGCAGCTCTACGAAATCTTAAACTCGGTGTGAGATAAGTGGTCAGCGTTATGCTCCGACCGCTCTACTCCTGTAATACACATGATATTTCAGGGAAGACTAATATTAAAGTAAAACAAACTTTGACCCGTTCCGAGTGGAGGTATTTTCTGCAGGTTTCTGCCCAGAGACTAAGACGTTTAACCCAAAACGCAGCGTTCAAATGTTGGCAGCCATCGACGGTCATAATCGACTGTCCTCCTTTCATGTGCAATGAACACGAACGTTTCAGAGTTCTCTCTAGTGGGCGCCATAAACAATGCAGTCTGGACTTTATAGAGCAGTAAGTTAAATGTGCAACAATACCTCTGCGTTGTAGTAGTTTATTACACACTGGAGCAGGAAATAAACTGCACATTTAAACACCGAAATTGAGCCTCTGAACGTATTAAGTTTACATTAATTGTTTTCTCTGCAATATTGTCATTCTGATATTAAATGATACTACAGAGAAGTGATAATTGTGCCATGTTTAATGGGATGAGGAAGACGGACTGCTGTCGTGGAAGGTAACTGCCAGTAAACTGAATAAACAATTGTGGGCGGAAAGGGGTTGAAGGGAGGGTAAAAGCAAGTCACAGATAGAGGGTGGCATGTTGTGAAATGTTGCTTAGAGCCTCGGATTTGGCGAATGCTTGTGGACGCCGTACCGAAGCGTCAGCTGCCGTGGAAGGACCTGAATTTCTTTATTATCTGAGCGAGTGTTGGTCTCAGAAGGGCCCATTGCTCCGTGTTGTTAATGTATCATTATTTTGCATTTTGAAGTGTGCCGCATTAGTGTCGGAGCATGCTGTCTGTCCGCTACATTTGTCTCCACCTCTTCGCGAACTACCTGTAAAATGAAAGCTAGTGAAGATGGCTGTGTACAGCAGGTACATTGTGATAGCTCTGTTGTCAGTACATGAAACCTGTCGTGTTAACGATAAGTGTAAAGTTATTGTTAGGGCATTTCTAGGCAACAGGAGCAGGTGCAGTGCCAGCATTATCTTCCTTTATGACGTTTAATATCCATATTGGATTTAAATTTTCACGTCCGTCAAAATATAACTATGGGTTTCAGGATTATGACGCTGTAAGTTGGGGGAGCTAATTACCGACGATTCAGGCGAACCTGCAGTCTGCGCATCTGAAAGTGAAAGCAACAGGTTCCTCAAAGCTGTGTGTAAGCACCTACCAGACTACACGATATCATAACCCACAAACTTGAACGTAAATATGTACGCAGCTCGACACTGTCAAAGAAACAAAAGAGCAAGTTGAGGTTACAAAAATTTCCGCATTAGATTAGTGGAGCTGTTGTAGCGTCGGCCAGTACGACGCCTGGCGCCATCTGGACGGTTCTGTGTGTAGGCGTTGGAACAGGGCAGAGTGCGTCGCAGTTCGGGAAGTCGTCATGAGGGTGTCAGTAACGTAGTTTTCGACAAAAGTGGCTGTCAGAGACAGATGCAAGCCATTTGAAACCGAACCCGTCCATATTAAAGCACAACGTCATCACAGGCAAATCATCGTCGACCGTTGACGGTATATAAGCATTTATTTGAGTGACACTGTATCAGCGTAATTGTTTATTGTATCAAACGAAGTATTTGTTTTCGTGTGCGTATGAAATTTTTGCTTATCGGTGGAAAGGGACTTGAATTTGTTTGTCACGTGTGGCTTTGTTACTCATGGTGAAGGAATGCATTGCACGTAGTTATGCGAAGCGTTTAGGGATTTCTATTGGCTGTTCTGTAGGGAGCACAGGGGTGGTTCAAATTATCATGTGGTAGTGTCAGAGAAAAATCATGGTATTTCAGTGGCGATGGTGTTCTGTGCAATTGTGTGTGAATTATTTATTTGTATTTTTATGTGTGTGTGTGTGTGTGTGTGTGTGTTGTGAGTTATCTGTTGGCAGCAACAATTGGACGTGTTTGTTACTCGATTTGATCCTATGTTACAATGATAAAATGACCAGCCGTGTCTAAATGTTAACTTACTGCCTCCATTTTCCGAACCCTAATTCGATGTAAATGAATCTCCAACGTACTGTTAGTGTTGCAGCAGAAGACGTTATGTTGTATGAATGTGATCCTGGCAGGGCACTTGGAACGGTTGGTCACTGAATTGAAGGCTACCAACATAGGCACATTTGTGCGCCTATGTTGGTTTTTAAAACTGTGGGTTTATAATTACATTATATTGAATAAAATAGGCTATAAAGTGAACATGACCTAAATTGTCAACCCCGGTCGGGCAAAACGTGTACAAAAATTTGTGCTTTTGGTGGCATATAAAAATTGTGTTCTGTTGAACAAAGCAGGTGTTCTGTGAGAGGAATACCAACAGTTTGTTAGGTTGTTTGCTGTATTATACTGCGTAAAAATGCATTCTTCTAAAACACGTGTGCGTATGTATGAATGTATGCATGTATGTATGTATGTATACACCCGTACATTTATATGCATATTCCGTAAAATAATGTAGGCTCAAATGTTGTGTAAACAGCTGCACTTAGCGGCCAATATTCACGCATTCGCATGAATGACATGCTCATTGGAATTGTAGTGATTCGGTTCGTACTGGCGATTTTGCCTCCGTACACGTACATCTGGTTTGGTGGCTTACTTTTTTTATTTCTTATTGTTTTATTTAACGATGCTCTGAACGTCGCATTACATAGCTCCAAGTGACAGGACGATATTTGTAGCCAATCGTGGCACAGCGCGAGGTGCTGAAACAGCTGTTGTCTGTTGGGGCTGAGGTGAACCGTTGAAGTTTTCAGTAGTAGTAGTAATAGCAATAATAATAATAATAATAAATTATCAAAGTGCTGTCGCAACACACCAGCAACACGAAACGCACGACCCGCAAACGAAACACTTAAAAAGGTGCATAAGAACAAATCGCATCGGGAATCAAACTAACGAACTCCATGGAGCATAATCCTTCTTGAGAGCTAACTGGTTCTCAGCTAATCAAGAATTTACCGCTTTTTACAGAACCCGAAGGTTCCTCACCGCGTCCGCAAGAGCATGTTACCTGTCTCTATCACAAGCCAGATCAATCCATTCCATGTCCCCATTCTATGTCTTTAAGGTCCACGTAACTGTTATCCTCCCACCTCCGCCTAGGTCTTCCCGGTAGTGTCACATCCATCCTGTCCCCATGCAAGCCTCATGTCCCACCTTTGTCACTTGTTTTGATTTGGTCACCCGAATGTTAATTACTGTGGAGCTGAAATCGTGAAACACACTGTGCAGTCTCAGGCACTCCTGTTACCCCGCCCCTCGTACACCCAATTATCTTATTCAACATCTTATTCTCAGTTTCTTCCAGCCCATGTTTTGCCTTCAGTATGAGAGACCAAGTTTCACACCCATATCAACACAACCGGTGAAATGGTACTCGTAGTTCTGCGTATTTTAACCTTCCTTTTTTAGGGGGTAGCCATCTGCTTTTTTTTTAAGGGGTAGCCATCTGGAAGAAAAAAATATTGTGGACCGAACGATAGCAGGCAATGCCTAAGTTCAGTCCGCTATTGACTTTTTTATGCATACATTTTTTATTTGTTGCGGGTTTTCCAAAATACTTGAACTGTGTCACGATTTCAAAGTATTTTTCCCACATTTGTTTTGTGACTTTGTCCTGCATTCTGTTCACGAGACACGAACCCGTATCTAGTTTTCTCGGTGTTCACTTCTGAACCTTCTTACTGGCGAGTACTAAAACATATTTGTTTGCTTTACAGTAAATATGCTTTCACCCAGCAAATTAGCATCATCAGCGTACACCAGAAGCTGATGTCACCTGATCGATTTCATCCCCTTCTGGTTTGCATAATGGCCGGGATAGCTCAGTCGGTATAGCGACTTGCTACGGGCTGGACGCTCCGGGGATCCAATACCGGTGGGGGCCGAGATTTTCCGCACCCGTCCAGACCGGCCCTAGGGCCCACTCAGCCTTCTATACAATTGGTACCGGGCCTTTCCCGGGGATAAAGCGGCCGTAGCGTGGCGTTGACCACCCGCCCCATTTAGTGCCGAGATTATAGAAGAAGTCGAGCCATATATACATCTACTTCCCCTATGGGCCTTCGTTCCCTTTTCTAGGACGAGCTTTACCTTTACCTTGGTTTGTGCCTGTGACCTGCAGCAGGCTTTAGCATTAGCGAATGAATGGAAAGTTAAACGGATGCTGTTTAGAAAGACTTGAGTTTTGGAGAACCATGAAAATTAAACTAACATTGTTGTTTTTGTATGTAAATCTGTGAATGGCCAACCAAACTAAACGATGTCATAACCCAATAGATTGCAATATATGGGTCTTGTCAGCGTGAGCCGGAACATTCACAGGAATAAAAATTGTGAATTTGAGGTTTCAATGGCTGTGACCACGAAGGTCTCCGTGTACCTGCATGTGACCTCTGGAAGAAAATGGCAGAAATTTCTACCAGACTGCACGGTGTCACATTGTAGAAGGCTGTAATTTTCAAAGGAAGACATTTCTCATTACCACAGTCGTTAAAATGTAGGACAGTTTGTGCCCCTGGAATGCGACCGCAAACTAAAATTAACAGGTTTTCGTGGATGCAGGAAACGAGTTCGATATGCGCCTTGCGTGCTGCGCCATAATGTCGTGACTCCCACAACATAACGTTGTCAAAGCGACGGGAGGGTTTCGCTTGCTGCACGGACTGGGTTCTGTTTCCATCGCTACGACGGGCGAATGTCAGGGTGGAGTGTCGAGGACGAGTTCGTAAAATTGAATGTGTTGCTTGTTGTGAGCTACTGCTGTTGGCCGAACATTTGGCTTGGTGTGGATGGAATTCTCGTGAGGGTTAAATTGTAATAGAATCACTGCATATTTCAGGACACTTAGTACATGCGTGGGGGAGCACTGACACGTGTTCGAGTGGTTGGTCGGTGGCTGTAGACTGTGCTGTCCCAGGCGATATCATGCGGAGCGCTGTGCCTGCAGAGGAGAGGTTGCCACTGCGCCGACCTTCGAGTCCCATGAACTCACGAAGGTCACTTCGATGAGACTGGCGTGCTGACGAGTGTGTAATCGGCGTGCTCAGGTGTAACGCCTGTCCGTCATGGATGACGCACCTGTCGAACAGACAATAGTACAGAAACTTTTGTTCTACACCACTGCTTTCTTCATTCTCCTTGGCACTTTCAGCCTCTTCGCCTTCCTCTTCCTGGTGCCTTTCGTCATCGATCCGGCCTTCACTACCATCTTCATGCAGTTCGATCCAGTGGCCGCCCTCTGTCAGACGGTTGAAACCATAACCAGACAGGGCGCGTCCAATTGCACCTGGAGCTCATGTCGAGAAGGATGCACTAAGGAGGTATACGAATGTACCCAGATCCGGGTCAACTACAAAATTCTACCAGAAGTTACGCAGGAGGAAGGTGAGGAAGGGAATGCCGAGGAGGACGAGGCAGCTGAGGGGTCAGAAGATGATGGCATTGTTACTAAATATCTGAGATCGATAAGGAGTGCTAAGAAAACTGCGCAGAGACTTGGGGTGGATCACTCTAGTAGGAGATCCGAGAGAGCCATCCGAGATTATGATTACGCTGATGGGATGGATGAAGACGAAAAGAAGTCCAGTGCTTTATTGGTGCCACCAGAGCCAACCGGGCTCTTGGGGAACGATTCGGAGTGGTATTATACAAACGCGAAATTGTTCCCTAATGTTAAAGGGTGTGGTTACCCACCTATGCTCAATTGCAGCATCTTTGTGAAGAAGTACAGTGAGAAAGGGACCAACTTTTCGTGTTATTATAGCAAGATAGATCCGGGACTGGTGATGAGTGAGCTGGACATGTGGCAGGTGTACATGAACCTGGTGTACGCCATGGCCATTCCCATCCCGTCCTTCATCATTTCCGTCATCTACCTTACCTTCGCCTACTTCAAGATCTACAACGACGATGAGCAAGAAGCGCTTGTGAATGCCACCGGCGAGGTCGTCGAGGGAGAAACCGGGGAGAATGGAATGACGCCCGTTCCTCCGCTTACAAGCGGTGCCATTACGCCGGGCAGCGAGATCTTCAGAGAGGATCTGGCGAGTTTCGGTCATCAGCTCAAGGTGGCAATGGCTGATGAGATGAGCAGAGAAAGCGTAGCGGATGCCGTCCCTGTCATCGCTAATTCAAACTCCATACCTGGGTGAGTTGGTGGAATATTGACTGGGTATCTAATTCAGTGTAACGGGCTCTGTTGAGAGCGATATAATCTAGAGTGCTTCTAGTTTCAAACGTTGTACATGTACGTAGGGTAGTGACACCAGCACGGATAATTCCAATGTGCACGCTCCCTGCTGTTCCGTTTGTACATGAAATCGCTAACTGGGTCACGCCACACAGCTGACGTGTTGTGACTATATATATATATATATATATATATATATATATATATACACCGTGCGATCCGTAAATTTTAGGACTGATTTGTTTAAATAACAGAACTAGAGCGATCTATCGGCCAACCCGCTAACGATGTACTAACAACCAACATCCGTTCATACACCGAGTTTCGTTTATCTTCGAGATTGTACGAGTTATAACTTGTCTTGTACAGTCAGTTTTCTTTATACGTCATGGATGGCGGAAATAAACAGAGAGTTGCCATAAAATGTTGTTTCAAAGCCGGTCTATCTGCTACAGAAACACTAGTATTGGTGCAGATGGCTTATTGGAATGAGACTCTGAACCGATCAAACGGTTTTAGGTGGTATTCCTATTTCGATATGGAAGAGAGCTAATAGAAGATGATGAGAGAGGTGGCCGTCAAAAATCGACTCGAACTGATGTAAACATTAGTGCTGTTGCTGGTTTTGTCAAAAATAACCGTCGAATCGCATTAAGAATGATAGCAGAATCTTGGAACATCCCCACGATGGTACTTCTTCGGATTCTGAAAGTGGATTTGGGAAAGAGGAAGTTGTGTGTACGTTTTGCTCCACACTACTTGACACCTGAGCAAAGGGAAGATCGAGTCACATCTTGCCAAGATGCAGACAAGATTTTTTTAATAAAATTATTTCGGGGGATGAGACCTGTGTTTTGCCTATGACCCCGGAACAAAGCGATAGAGTTCTGAATGGGTTGGTGAGACATCCCCTCGGTCGAAAAAAAAAACCGAAATTCCAAAGGTCCTGCATCAAGACCATGTTGATAATCTTTTTTTCGACTCTCAAGGCGTAGTGCACAAAGAATACGTACCAGAGGGAAAACAGTAAATGCAGATTTTTATAAAGGAGCAGTGGATCGCCTCCTGAAGCGCATTCAGCGGTTCGTCCAGCTGCGTACTACTATCGAGATTTTTTTCCTGTTGCACGATAATGCTTCCGCCCACAAAGCTGCAAGTTTTTGCCAATTTTTGACCCAAAAAATGTTACAACCCTTTATCGCCCCCCGGACTCTCCAGATTTATCTCCGCCGGGCTATTTTCTGTTCCCCAAGTTGAAAATGAAGTTAAAAGGACTCCATTTTGCGGATGTTGCTGAGATCCAAGAAGCCGTAACTGATGAATCACAGAAGGTCCAAAAAGAGGACCTTTCGGCAGCTTCTCAGAAACTATAGACCGCGCAAAAGCATTTATATATGCCAGTGGAGCTTATTTTGAATTAAAGAAAGCTATGTGTCTTCCTCATATGTCTTCGATTTGTAAAAAATCAACCCTAAAACTTTTGGACCGCACTGTGTGTGTTTATATATATATATATATATATATATATATGGGATGCATGTATGGGAAGGTGGTGTTCGGAAGCTGACATTTGTTTGTTTGTTTGTCGATGTGCCGCCGTAAGTCAATATGAGCATGCCGAAACCACATAGCCGAGGCGGTAGAGTTGTGCTGTTGAAAGATGACGGTTGTGATACATTGAAAAGGAGCTGCATATGCCGCTATGACAGAAAGTCAAAAGAAGGTGATCATTACCATAATCCATGCAACAAGTCAGGAAATTGTCATGTCTGCATTTCCTTCGCGTGTTAAATTATCCTAAATATTTTTCGTAGCGGTACTGCGCAGAAGTTATCTTCCGAAGGTTGCACGACGCTTCATAAATTTATTTTACGCTTACCTGATTTAGTTTATCACAGTTATGACATTCATATTGTGCCTTTTGGGGCTGGGACATGTGTGTAGTCTCGTAGGTGGGTACCAACTTTTCGGAGGAACTTACTGCTTCCCTCTTCAGGATATGTTGAAGGATATTTCATGTAACCTGAACATAGAGGTAGCCATGTTCTTAACGTTGATGCCCACTACCCGTCTACGCAGTGCCATAACCCCGAAGACGTCCTGCATAGCATCATTCTGTTCAGCTCTCATGCAGTAGCCTTATCAGCCTGTGAGCTTTGTGCAGCTTTTGCCTTTCATGTAAACTTCTCATTATTTTAAACAGTTTGGGCCTTGTCATTCAAAATTAAAATAATTTAACAAGCACGCACACACACACACACAGTTAATCACGCGTGGGAGAGATGAGAATTGCGTACAAATTTACAGTCGAAAACCTTGGACGTAGCAGATCACTTCTGAGACGCTGGCTTATATTGACAGTCAAACCCCGATATAGCGCCACACTCACCACTAGTATAAGTCTGTGAACACAAATTCCCTCTTATACAGTATTTCGCCTTTTCGGCATTCTCGATATATCGTCGCCACCCCCGAAATATCGCATTTAATTCCGATATCGGAATTTGACTTGTAATATGAAAATTTCTGCCCAATAAATTGGTTGCGATATCTGTTTCATTCAAACACCCCGCACGACAACGATTGTGTTTCGTATAATTTAATCGACACTGTCCAGTAGAACCGCTTGATAAAGAAGCGCGTCGTAAAGCATTAGATATTAAACGTGTTTGCTCTGTTCAAGTGGTCTTCACGGTCTGCTAATTTTTTGGTGAGACGATTTGTAATTTCTTCTCGTGTGGATGACAGTTATTGGAATTCTCCGTTTTGGTGCACGGCTGTTGTCTCTGTGTTTGTGTTATGTGCATGTTAGTTATCTGTCTGTCTGTTGTAGTACTGGAGTTTGCGTTAACTCTGAAGGTGACCTGACTTACCTCCATCCAGGCTATTTTCCGCCCAGGAGTGGAGGGGATCGGCTGCCTCCAATAGCCTGAGTAACAGTACGAAGGGCGGTATGAATTTTACATGTGATCTTGCCATGCCTAGTCAGGTTCAGATATTCTTGTCATCAGTGCAGAAGCAGTTAGGTGTGATTGTATCCACGTGTGACTTGTTTTATAAAATTCTTTAAAGATCACATGTCTGTGCAGATTTGTGCCACTGTGATGACGGACCAAAACAAAGCAGTAATCCTGTATTGCAGAATCAGCATAATTACACACAGCTTTACATATTTGACACAATTTTAAGTACGCTACACGGTATGTGATTGATTGCCATATGTAACCTCAGTCAGAGAGTGCAGGAATATAAGTATTTTTTTTGCCTCTCGTTGTTTATGATTTAAAGGCTAAACCAGTTCAGTTTCACCACATACCTTAATTCGTAGCACGTCTCTCTAAATTTTCTTGAAAATGAGATGTGTACTGTAAGTCGGTTTTAGGATTTTTTCCTCTTTTTTCCGTCGGGAAACACATAAGCTTGTAATTGTCTTTCTGGAGCCACACGCTGCTATGCTTGCTTGAAGATCAGTGTGGAAGTATACAGATCCTTGTCATTGCTCAGCGCTTCTGTATTGACGACGAACGGCTTCAAAAGACGAAATAGCTACATGATGGTTGGTATTCCGCTTTACGATACAAATATATAGCTTGTAGAAACTAGATTATTATTGCTGCATTTCCTTCATATTTTCTATGCATTTTTGTAAAAGGAACTTTTTGGAAGACCCGTTTCTTGAATTATCCGCTTTTTATTCTTTCTCATCATTTAAATTCTGCAAAAAAAAAAAAAAAAAAAAAAAAAAAAAAAAAAAAAACAATTAGAAATAATAATTTTAATTTTAATTTTAAATTTAATAAAATATTTTTTTGTTTTAATAGTAAGAATAGA
>Ga0123355_10007283_pt1 | contig 16551 bp, 12 predicted proteins | sample TergutEmb28metaG_3_FD_89872 | JGI IMG/M metagenome (GOLD analysis project Ga0123355, IMG submission 89872) | Embiratermes neotenicus P1 segment gut microbial communities from Petit-Saut dam, French Guiana - Emb289 P1 | ecosystem: Host-associated > Arthropoda: Insects > Digestive system > Gut ...
AAGCTGTAAACAGAGTCTAACGCTCCTGATGATGGGCGAAATTATCGCCCGAAACATGTTGAGCTGATAGAAATTATTAATAAAATTATTATTGTTGCATCTAGTTGGCTGTTTATATTATTGTATCAGTGATGCACGGTCACACAAACATCAAAACTTGAGGTGTAGTCATTTATTGCTTATTCTTCTGTAGCTCATATTGGTATGCTTAGTCTTCTGTAGCTCACATTAGTATGGCTATTTGGAGGAATTACAACATTAGGATAATGAGGGAATTTTTATTCTTGATCCCTGAAGCTGGGTCCGATAGGTTGTCCAAAAACGTCGGTAGGGAATTATCACTAGTCGCTGCGTAATGACAGCAAAGAACGCAGTTCTTGAGAATTGTCAATGTTACCGTCAGCAAGCTAGCACAGGTTTAAAGCCATTTCTTCAGCCATATTATGATCCTAGGTAAGCTGATATGTGTAAGTTACATTATAGCTTATCAAAATGAAAGATGACTATATATTTTGCCTGTACTCCACTTACATGTGCTACTGCTGATCTCAGACGAACCTGCAATTCAGTAGAAATCACAATTTTCTCATTCTATTATGATTAATTCAATATGATGAAGTACTAGAGCAATTTGGAAACCAACGTAAAACGTACATCCCCCAAGGCTCCGTTGCGGCCTTCTTGTGCCGGAACGAAGAGTAAACAAAAGTACGAAAAGACCCATCGTCCATAAAAAATAGACACAAAAATTTGTACCAACCGAATTTAAACGACAACCTAGACCTCTTTGGGTCTGCCAAAAAAATAAAATAACGAGAAAAATTCTTATTTATATGACTCATATGACATTAGGGAGATCCAGGATGTCAAAATGGGTTGGATAAGGAAAGAAGAAAGATAAACAGAATTTTGTTTGGGACATATATTGCAGAAAATATACTTGGAAGACAGAGAAGGAGATGCAATGATAACATGCAACTGGACCTTAGGGAAACAGGTTGTGAAAATGGTGAATTGATGTATTAACTCAGGATGCTCTCTAGTTTCGGATTCTTGTTTCAGTGGCACTGGGAGTACTGGTGGACAAAATGTTACTGAAAGAGTTTTATCTTCCATATCCTTCCATATCAGTTTTCCCTCGTCACTTTCATTCCATAAAAACTTCATGCCCACCTTCGACCCTCTATCATCTAGCTCTATATATATATATATATATATTTGTGTGTATGTGTATATATATGTGTGCATATGTATGTGTGTGTATGTGTGTTTATGTATATGTGTATATGTGTGTATATGTATGTATGTGTATATGTGTGTATATACGTTTGTATGTGTGTATACGTGGTTTGTCTCAAAAGTAATTGTACGGATTTTCCTATGTACGAATTTGTAGCGTCGCACCTCATTGATGTATATTGGCGCATAGGTAGTGACCTTCGCTGCATGTCATTACTTGTTTCAACTGGATTGGTTGAGTCAATCGTGCGCTATTGCTGTTTGTGTATGGTTGTGTTTTATCGCCTCGTTACGTTTGCGATGCAGGAAAATATCGCACAACGGTACGCCATCAAATTTTGTGTGAAACTCAACAAATCTGCCACAGAGACATTGCTTCTTTAACTGAAGCTTATGGAGATGCCACTCTATTGAGAACTATGGTTTTTAAATGGCACAAAGCTTTCAAAGAGGGCCGAGAAAACGTTGAAGACGACCCTCGTTCTGGAAGACCAATCTCGTCAACAAATGATCAAAATGTGGAAGTAGTGCGAGCTGTGATGACGAAAGATTGCCGATTGAGTGTCAAGATGATTGCAGAAGAAACGGTCTTGGATAAAAGTGCAGTTCATAGAATTCTAACAAATCATTTGCGGGTCCAGCGAGTCCGAACGGACATTGCAGACGACTGGGTGCTGCACCACGATAACGCGCCAGCTCACACTGCGCCATCAGTTCGAGAATTTCTGGCGAAGAGAAACATTCCCGTTCTTCCACAACCTCCCTACAGCCCATATTCAGCTCCATGCAATTTCTACCTCTTCTCTAAGTTGAAATTGAAGTTGAAGGGTCATCATTTCGGGACGATGGAAAACATACAAAAAGATGTAGCCGATGAGCTACACACACTTATGGAAAATGACTTTCGGTACTGCTATGATCAGTGGAAAAAACGTTGGAACCATTGTGTAACTTCCCAAGGGTCATACTTTGATTGTAATTTCATGTGAGTCCAATAGACATTTAAATAAAAAATCAGTACACTTACTTTTGAGACAAACCACTTATGTGTATATGTGTGTGTATGTGTGTGTATATGTATGTGTGTATATATATATATGTGTATATGCATGTGTGTTTATATATGTGTGTATATATACGTGTGTATATGTGTGTATATGTGTGTGTATATACGTGTACATGTGTGTGTGTATGTGTGTGTATGTGTGTATATATGTATGTGTGTATATGTGTGTGTATATGCGTGTATATGTATGTGTGTATGTGTGTGTGTATATATATACGTGTGTATATGTGTGTGAGTATATGTGTGTGTATATGTACGTGTATGTGTGTGTATATATGTATATGTGTGTATATGTGTGTATATGTATGTGTGTATATATACATATATATATGTGTGTGTGTGTGTGTGTGTAATTGAGAACATCGTTAAAAATAAACCAATACAACACCAACAGTTAGCTGTAGTTTGGTGTGACAAGAGAGCCCCATTCTGGTGGACCTATTACCGGCGTTACTTCCGTTTTCCTAGCAGCATTGAGACCCGTAAAATGTTTCTGACAACAGTGGACTGAATGGATGGATGTGAGGAAGAAAGAAAAATGCAGACACGCGACACAGCAAACTGCATTAGCAGAGCAAATCTTATACCAGCAGTTCGACACACTTTCCCAATTTTCAACAGCCATTCTCTAGCTCGAGCTTTTGAATATCATCAGACTTGTAACATTCGTGAACCTGAAATCGACCCTGTATGTGGCTACTCTAGCGGACTGCTAAACTCGGTAGTTACGAAGTACGAACAGAAGGTATTAAAAATCTGCTTGATTATAATCACACGCCTTGCAGTCTCCAGTAACAGGATATAAATACTGCACCAACACCAGCTGTTCAGTGTGATATTTATATTTGGTCTCTCACCTAAGGAGAAAACAGATTAAAATTTTAAAATTATTCGTGTTGTAAGTACCTGACTAATTCAACAGAATATGATTCAAACGTCATAGATGGCACACAAATTATAAACGATAAGGATTAATGTCACGAAAGCGTATAGGTGGAGTAGGTGTACGGCTCTACTTCAACATAACTTCGGAATTAGATAAAGGTATGTGGTTAAATTCACACCCTTGCCGCTTAACCCCTGGGGAAAGAATCCCCAATACGAACTAAATAGGGGGCTAGGTTGGGCCCACAGAAGACCAGGACTTTTGGACAACAGGAAAATATTTTGCCCCTGTCAGGAATCGAACCCCGAATCATCCAGCCCATAGCCTAGTCACTTTACTGAAAACTGCTCAGTTTCAGCACACTAATTACTTATAACCAGTACCTCGTATGTTTCGATTTTGAATAACGACTCTTCACTCGCACTACAACACAAATGATTTTCGCAACTTCAATTAAAGTCAATGGCACTCCGGTACAGAATTTCTTAATTGCATGGAACTCATTATGCTTTCTTAACAGTAAAATGTCATTGTATGAATGGCTGTTTTTATAATAATTGTAGCATGCTTTGAATTGTTAAAACTATTTAAATAATTTAAAGCCTGTTAGAGTTATTAGAATCATTGCAATAATATCAAGCGCTTTGAAATTACTATAAAAACAGATACGCTTGTGATATTTTTTATGAAGTACAAGCAATGTAAGGTCCAACCGAACGTGACTGATAATTATCTTTTCTAATTATAATTAGAAAAGCTGTAAATCTGATATGTGGAATGTAGCCCTGCCTACGATCCGGTACTTAGAATTGAAAATTAGATTTCCGGTTATAATTCAATAAATAAATAAATAATCTGTGTATTTTTAATGGTATTCACACTAAATTCTACATATTTCAAAACACTAACATAAATAAAATGTCGCTTCCTCCTCACAATTTCTCACGAGATCTTAGCCCTTAACGTTTTCCAGAGGGGCTTTATAGTAAAACAAAGAGTGCCAGGATCAGGGAACACCAATGGCATGCTACATGCACCAAGATTCAACAGACACGCACACAGAATTCTTCAATGTGGGGAGGAGTGGCTGACCTTCAGGCTATATATAATTTATGTTTCACATTAAAAATTATTGTATAGAAATGGTGTTACAAAAATAACTGTAGAGTAACATTTTATGTAACTGATTTATATACACATCAATATAAATACCTATTCCATGGCTCACCTACCTAATTTAAATTCCAAGGTCTAATCTTCTCTCTTTCTTATTTTATATAAGACGTCCTACGTTTTTATTTCATTTTTCCAAATTCCATTCAACTAGTCATCATTGGCTGCGATCGACAGAAAAGTAAATCAGGTAAAACGTTTGATATAATCATGTCAATAAAATCTAAGTTTTTTATATTTAAATTTGGAGAGGGAGGGCTAGGGCTGCAGCGCGGCAGTACCGACACCCATTGGGTGCACGCCAATCTTTCACGCATATCTTACCAGTCAAAAATTGGTATTTATGAGACAGTGCCTAACAGACGCAGAAAGAGAGAACCGAAGAAAAACTTCTTTTTGTGTAACTAATTATAGTAAAGGGGAGCTTTGTACTCCACTCAAGTGACAAGACAGGATTCACTATGGAAATGCGACTTCTGGAAGAAGAGAAGTTGTCAGTCCGTTCTCACCAGCACGTGAAAGCAGAAACTGAGAACTTCCTGTTCCTATTTTGGAGAACTTTACCTACAAGAAAATAAGAATGAGATTTGTAACTGTATCTGGTACTTGAACACTGTGGGCCGGGTAGCTCAGTCGGTATAGTGACTGACTACGGGCTGGACTGTCCGGGGATCGAATTCCGGTGGGGACGAGATTTTCCGCCCGTCCAGACCGGCCCTGGGGCCCACCCAACCTCCTGTAAAGTGGGTACCGGGTCTTTCCCGGGGGTAAAGTACGGCAGGGGCGTACTGCTGACCACTCACCCCCTTCTAGTGCCGCGGTCATGGAAGAGCAGAGCTATACCTCTACTCACCCTTTGGGCCACACCGGGCCTCTAACGGGATCACTTTACCTTTACTTGAACACTACACATTTCAGTTTCAAGCATTAATTAGACAACAATTTTAGTAAAGGGAAGAAATAAAATTGTGGCCTTCTGCATTAGTTGCTGACAAAGAAATGAGGCACACAGCAACTTCGCTTTCCTAAGAGGAGACACGATAAACATACTTAAAGTACTGTAAGGCAGCACGTTTCCGTTGCGTTATCGAATACAAATTAATTTTTCGATCCGCACAATACTATATTCAGCAGGGACGGATTTACCGTGAAGCTAATGAAGTTTAAGCTTCAGGGCCCCTTACCTGCACAGGCCCCTTCCAATGCCCTGGGAGTGTAAAGATATCGTGACCCTCGAAGATGGGACCGATAGGTTGTCCCGAAACGTCGGTTAGGAATTGCCACCATACGCTGCTTAGCTTCCCAGAAGAGGGGAGGTCGCATGTTTTATTACACTTGCTGAACACTGACAGTTATCTCCAAGGAACTTCACTTAAGAAATTAAGCAGTGTTTATTTTTGCAAGAATTAGCATTTTCTTGTTTATTTACTTAACTAATTCCTGTGCGATAATTTCAGATTCCCTTTCCTGCCTGATTATTTGTTCAGTTCGGAAGGGCATATGTTCCAGCATCTGTATGGCCTTTTCTCAGTTTGAATACGCTCTTTACAACGGCCCGCTTCACATCCCAAGATAAGAACAGACCCTAGTTTATGTGCGAATTAGGGTTCAGCCAATCGCACGGACTCGCACTTCTAGGTCGGATGCTGGTAATAAATTTCAACGCCGGCCAGACTCGCGAGAGAAACCCTGCATTTAAGTCATCGAATGCACGACTGCGTCCACATCTTTTCGTGCACTAAAAGTAAAAGTATTGCAGAAGTTCCTGAGTACAGAAACAGAAAGCACCTCTGAAACTTTTGTATACATACACACACACACACACACACACACACACACCAGTATGCATACACATGCCAGTACACACACACACACCAGTATAGACACACATCCCAGTATACACATTCATAGACACACCAGTATACATACACACACACCAGTATACACACACACCAGTATACATACACACACACACCAGTAAACACACACACACCAGTATATACATTCATACACACACCAGTATACATACACACACATCCCAGTATACACACACCAGTATATATACACACACCAGTATACATACACACACACCAGTATACACACACACACACACCAGCATACATACACACACACATCAGTATACACACACACACCAGTATACATACATACACACACACACACCAGTATACACACACACCAGTATACACACATACACACACCAGTATATACATTCATACACAAACCAGTATACATACACACATCCCAGTATACACACACACCAGTATCCATACACACACACCAGTGTACATACAAACACACATCCCAGTATACACACACACACCAGTATACATAGACACAAACACACACACCAGCATACATACACACACACACACACTAGTATACACACACCAATATACATACACACACACACACACACCAGTATACACACATCCCAGTATACACACACGCACACCAGTATACATACACACACACCAGTATACACACACACACCAGTATACATACACACATCCCAGTATACACACACGCACACACACACCAGTATACATACACACACACCAGTATACATACATATACACACACACCAGTATACACACACACCAGTATACACACATCCCAGTATACACACACGCACACACCAGTATACACACACACCAGTATACACACACATCCCAGTATACACACACGCACACACCAGTATACACACACGCACACACCAGTATACACACACCAGTATACACACACATCCCAGTATACACACACGCACACACACACACACACCAGTATACAAGGTCCCACATTCCGGAAGAATTGAGCCTTCAGTGCCCCAAATCTCGTGATACAAGAACTGCCTCCACACGCAGTAAAATTATTACAGCTGCTCTGAGTGTGCCTGCATCATTACGATTTCACATTTCCGTTGTTTTCACTGGTGCTGAAAGTTAAATATTATAGTTATAATGTACTTGGTAGGCAAACAATAAAAAACGCCTACAATTTACTTTCAATTTACTCTTCAAAGTCCTTACATAAGTCACAATAAAAAAGTGTAAAAACAAATTTGAAATATACCCTGCGCGCGCCATAAAGCATACAGGAGGAGCAGAAGTACAGCTCCACTCGTTCCTAACTTCGACACTAGATTGAGGTGAGTGGTCAGCCTCAAGCTCCGCCTGCTTTATCCCGGCTGAACGAGTACCCGTTACCAAGTGAATAAGGATTGGGTCCAATGACCTAATCACCACATATAATACGCTAAACCGTCTCCAATACAAATGTGTGCTCTAATGCTAAATAGTGTACGTCAGCACAGCTTATTTATTACTCAAGGTACTTACATAAGATACATGTTCGACTATAGATTAGTCATCTTCAGGCCTATTTTTGCCACTTGAGTCACAAGATGCTACGCACACTTTGGGATCTCATCGTGTTTACATACATGGAATACATAAAATTAAATCATTTGTCTCAGAGGGTGTGACGTGTAAATTGTGTTTACAACAGTGGGATACAGAAAATTAGATAATTTGTCTTGTAAAATGTGTTATACACATTGTGTAATAAAAAGTTAAAATATATAAAATTCTTAAAACGTTATATTGGTGTTCACCATTTTACAAACGTAAGTCCCGTTACCGTCTGGTTGTTTTGGAGATATGGGATAGTATATATTTACTGGTGACGTCGGAGTACTTCTTTTGTTGCTGATCCGTAGGAGTAGGCGTATTACTATATGATCTCGCACGATGAAATTGTCTTGTAAAATAGTTGATAGCATTGTCTGGTAAAGTTCGCTGCTTGTTTCTGTTGTTTTGTTGTAAGGGACGAATAAGCTTCCCGTTAAGATTTTCTCCTGACGTAAGCGTTGAGTTTTGGTTCCGTTGTTTATGGAATCCTTACAACCAGATGTAGTCTTCAGTGTAGGTGGCTATAAGTTCGCACTGAATATTAACCACTGTATAGCGTATAGTTCTATAGCTATGTTGTTCTAGGTATTACTTTCACTGTACAGACTTGGACGGCTTCTCTGACGTACTGCCCTTGAGGGTGACTGTGTCAAATGGGTACATTTGTTAATATTCCTATTTTTAATAGAATTATTTAGGCATGTTCAAACTAAACTTAAAAGTCGTAGATTTTGTGACCCCTGTTTAAGAAAGTAGTAAAACTCAAACAAGAGCGTTTATCTGCTCTTTGTCCGTTAACAGAACCAGGTTATCTGCAGTGCATCGCTGCTGCTGCTGCTGCTGGCGCTGCATGACGAGTGTTAGTATAAAGAAACACATATGGCATTAGCAATTGAAGATATCACGTTTATATCGAAGCCTGAAGTTTAATATGAAAACCTACAATTCTTCCGCTATCTCATATGCGTGTGAACTTCTCTCTCAATCTGATATTGAATCTGCACTGATTGAAAAGAGTGACGAAACACTTTGTTGGAAAAGAAATATTTCTTTTACCTAAAACCAACAACTCACCAAGGAATTCTGTCATAATACAAAACTCTGTACTTTAAATTTGATAAAATACCTGTTCTTATGTGCAGCATATTTACAATGGAGCGCGATACATGGCCCTTCGCTAGAAACGCAAACCACAGGAACACCCCTGTTCCTGCCTTCGGATAACCCATATTTAATTAAATATTAATAATTTTGTTAATACAACATTTGAAACTCAATCACAAATATTTGATAATAAAAATAAACTTTTATGACGGAGACTTCAAGTTTATTCGCCTCTTATTAATTCAAAATTAGCGTCATTTAAACGATTCATAAATGACACTGTATTAATCTTTTACCTACGTCTGCACCACCCACCAACAAAGCACTGTGTTACAGGATTGTCAAACCTTTGGCGTTGCATGGGCTAGGGGAGGCGTGAGGATATGAGCGTGTAGAACATAACCTTGTGGGAAGGCAGCAGGCCACCGGAAACCATACGACGCTAATACGTCTCTTGTTGGTACCGTTCCTAGGTAGAGGACTGAAAGACATGGCCGTCCTGTGCATACAACACCGACATTAGATTTACATCGAATAAATGGTTTAAAGGCTGCCAGATCGGACAGGATCGTGTGCAAATGGATGTACAAAAAGGAAAAGAATCCCTTGAAAACAATAAAAAGAAGGAAGGCTAACTGAATTGGTCACATCGTGTGTAGGAACTGCCTTCTGAAACACGTCATTGAATGAAGTCATACAGGTTTGCTGACTGCTTGCTCGCAAGCAGTCAGCAAACCTGTATGACATATACCACTGCTGTGTGTACAGTGAAAAACTCCTGATGGTGGACAGAGGAACTGTCCGAAACATGTAGTTTTATTCAAAAATAAATTTGAGAAATTAGTGCATTTAGTTGGTTTTATTATAAGAATTTGTCACGATGCACGGTCACCTGAACGTCCAATTTGTCACGATGCACGGTCACCTGAACGTCAAATTCAGTTTTGAACAAGCGACAATATTTCTCCCTGAGAATGGCGCAGCACGCGCCGAAACTTGTAGGACAGATTTGATAAATGATAATATATATTCAAGTGCATTTATTTGGTATATTAAAGATATAATTTCTTTATTGTACGAGTTTTGGCAGGAGCATATTTAGTGTTGGTTATTGATGGCTGCAGACCTGTAATAACGGCATGTGGTTCAGTGTTTTACGTGTTATTTTGGCGAGGGTGTCTCTACCATGCAGGTCTGTGGTGTGTGGAATATAGCCGATAGCGGGTCGCAGAATGGAGGGTCCCATTATGACCATTATCATTATATAACCTATTATATTATGTTGACTTTATGCTGGGTTTTGTTATCGCAGAAGAGGGAATTTTCTCGTAGTCTTTCCCTCCCTTCTCCTCTTCGACTAGGTGTCTTTGTGGCAGTAGGTGAGAAGAGGGAGCCGGCTCAAGTAGACGTCTCATTGCTATGAAAATTGACACACACTTTACAAGCCACGAATCTCTTTGCAAATTCTACTTTAAGTAATTTACAATTAATGGCATAATACACAGGCTAACAGAAACTTGAAAGCTTTCAAGAAGTGACTACCAATTCAAGCGAATGATCTCCAGAAACACTGTACCTTATTTCCAATCGTATATTATTAAATTTAGCATTCGTTTAACCTAAGGCAACAACACAGGCGCAGCCAAATATCCGCCATATATTAACTTTTTTTTTCGGGTAAGATTTATCTTTTCTGCTTACGTTATTGCACCGTTTCTCTCCTATCCTTCGCTGTTTCAGTGTTGCATTAAATGTTTTCTTGTCTTTCATGATCCCAGTTCCAGGATAAAACACTTTAAAGGAGAGGTATAAAAAGATCTAGCCAAGAAAACAATGAAATAACGTTTAACAAACTGCCACTGCCAAGACTGAACAGCCGAAGTTTTATAAAGGTAATAAACTCTGGTGGTGCAAAGCACAAAGCTAACAATATCTACTCGTTGTGTGCTTTCTTCTGGGTAATTCTCCGGCGATATTCAGACGCCGGGGAATTACCCAGAAGAAAATACACAACATTTAGAACACGGCGAAAGTTTGAAATCAAGAATATCTACTCGTTTGTGAAAAACAAATATATGAGCCGGTCTGGACGTTCGAGAGAAGAAAGGGACCTTGTGCCTACCGGGCCTCGAACCCCAGACGGTCCAGCTCCTAGCTTAGTCATTTAACCCACTCCGCTGTCCCCGGTCCTATCATTGAATGAGCGCTATCCTATTTCCCAGTCATACATAAATAATTTACATCACGATTATGACTGTCAGCGTGTTGAACGACATAAATTCACAGTAAGCGAAGTCGTTCACAACTGAAACTATTTCTAATATGACAGTGAAGCCTGCTGCGTTGACGTAAGCATATTCTATCTGGAAGTTCATCAGTGCCTTACAGCAGCTACAGGAGATGAAAGACGTCAAACTTCAAAGGATGAAAGCGATGAGTGCGTTTCGCATTCGTAATTTAAAGACTAGAACTTTCATATAGAGAACGTTTTGGATTCTAAGACTAATAAAATTATAGCCTGGCTACGATAACCGTCGGAGAATACATGAAGTTTAAGACCATTCCCTCAATCCACTTGAATCTACAAGGCGATGAGAAATAGCCATATCTTCAAGCAAAGCTTTGTCTAATGATTCAGCTTCTTGGTTAAACTGGAGTATGGCATTTTTTAGGATAAATAATGGTTACATCCTCAACTGTACACCTAATGTTCACTCTCACGTTGTGTTTAGATAAGGAGAGGAGCTAATAAATTTTCGCTATAGGAACATTCGATATTTGTTTAAGAAGGATAAATGTTAAGTGCTTGAAAAGGAGCGCAGCAGACATTGTTCGAGGGCAAGGGAGATATAAAAATGTATCTCACGTGACCAATTGAAGTGAAACAAATGAATGTTTGTGTTTCACTGGTCACAGCTATAAACAATATGTAAATAAACGTGGAATTTGGATGGGATGTTTGTTTATTTCACCTTTTCAACAGACTCAAGATCGCTAAAACACTTTTCAACACACGTTTAGTTACTGACGCTAGGTTTATGAAATTGTATACGCAAAGTGATCATAAACGTAAGTGCAGCACTTAATAATCTTTTTATACGCCCAGCCCTTGTTTTATGCTCGTTTGTTTTGCCCCTTTTTATTTTAACGCCCCTTGCCAATTTAGGCCATTTCTTAATTTGCGCTTTCTACTCTTCGGTTTAACGCCCTTTGGTTGGGAGCCTTCTATTAGACTAATCCCTTACTTTTGAATAGAGTTTTTAATTTACGCCTTTTTTATCTACGCCCACTCTTTCAGGAGGGCAACTAGGACATAAAAAAGGGTTAGGCGTACTACGCATGATATGCATAACATAGTGCAAACCTTTGGTTGGTTGTGGAGCCAATGTAAGGAAATCCGAACGTGTGCTAATGGGAACTGTGTACATGAAAAATGAAAAAATTACGTAATTATTCACATTTATTTATTTAACACCTTCTTACAGGAACTGGCTTCACGCTATTAGTGACACTGTATGTGCCAGACACACACACAGCGGACTTAAAATATATGTGTGCAAAGAATACTGAAAGAAAGTAAGGGTAAACTAAGCGCTGTCCACACCATGAAGGTATATGGGAGGAGCAGAATTATAGCTCCACTCACTCTTAACCTCGACACTAGATGGAGGTCAGGTCTTCGAATTCTGCTCCCATGCAAAAACACTGGTGCCTATTCGATAAGGGCCTGGGTTGGCCATACAGCCGGTCTGGACGTTTAGGAAAACCGAACGAATAAAGTTCTGAGAAACAAGACGTGTAATGTACGTATAACGTAAGAATGAGGCGCGTTCGTTCAACCATATTTGCAGTGGAAAAGCATGAAGTATTATATTTTATGAGTGTGTGTAGCTTTAGTTATCCAGCATGCGACATATTGTCATCTGTGGTCTGTCCAGCACCACTACATTTTTCCACGGATCGCATAAACGGCAAGATATTAAGGAAAAACGTTATTCATTATACAATGCGTGTTTTGATTTTCTCTGCAACTTATGTCTCACACATTTCTCATTTTAAGAAGAACTGAGCAAGATAGGTCTTAAGTGTATAATGGTCTTCATGTAAATAATTCGTTATTCTTGTGAGACTGTAACGAAGCTTGAATTTTCTTGACAGATTTTCAAAGAATAATCAAATGTCAAATTTCACGAAAATCCGTCTAGTGGGAGTCGAGTTGTTCCAGGCGGAGAGACGAACAGACAGAGAGGACGAAGCTAATAGTTGCTTTTCGCAATTTTGCTAACGTGCTTAAAATGGCTACATAGAAATCAACAAATAATACCGTTAGGGTTGAAAACCGGCGCAGTAAATACCTTTTGTCATTTAGTTATTGTATTGGGAACATTTAGACCTCTACCCGTTACATTTTCACGGTCCAATGCTTAATTATAAGCAGAGACAACTTCACTGCTCGCCGTCACATCTGAACAAACATCAAGTGGGCAGAAGGCACATTCCCCTGGTGGGACACATTAGAGGGTGAGCGTCTTATTCATCTCGCTGTCTTTACGTACAAACCACGCACCAAGCACCACGCACCACGCACCACACAGCAACTAAGCACTTTCACAACGGTTAGAGTAGTCTAATTATAATATTTAGGCAAAGCATCCCCATTGTGTTATGATCTAATATTTAAGTACAGTGATAAAATGTAGTCGGACACAACTGTATTAATTTTCTTTTATTTGAATTTACAGCGACGTGTATCGGTTCTTAGAAGCCATCTTTAGCATGAAGATGGCTTCTAAGAACAGAAGCATGTCGTTGTAAAGTCTTAAAAAGAAAATTAATACAGTTGTGTTAGACTACATTTTACCACTTTATTTAATTATTGTTGACAGTAGCCTTTATTGCCCAAGAATTTAATTCCAAATTGCTATATTCCAGATCATTCAAGTGAAGCGAAGAGACATAGTTTTCCAGTAAAAACAAATAAGTGATATGGAAAGTACATGTAGCACGTATGGGGGTGGGGAGAGGCGTGCACAGGGTACTAGTGGAGAAACCTGAGGGAAAGTGACTACTTGGAAGACCCAGGCGTAGATGGGAGGATAATATTAAGATGGATTTTCAGGAAGTGGGATGTGGGGGCATGGACTGGATCGAGCTGGCTTAGGATAGGGACAGGTGGTGGGCACTTGTGAATGCGGTAATGAGCCTTCGGGTTCCATAAAATGCGGGGAATTTCTTCACTAACTGCCAAACGGTTAGCATCTAAAGAAGGACTCTGCTCCATGGAGTTTAGTAAGAACGGAAATACAGCCACTTTTGTTTTGGGGACCTAATCGGAATTTCAGAATTTTTTAAACTAATTTGCTGAGATCACTAAGTTATGAGATACTTTTATAAGCACCATTCAAGATAATGTATAAATTTTAATGACAGGTCTTAGAACTTGCACTTCCTGTTATATTATCAGTGCCAGTTGAGTCTAAGACAGGGGTGCACAGAACCCGGGCGCACGGTCGCCGTCCCGACTACATTTTGTACTGTTGTACCTAACATTTGTGGGCTCCCAGTATGGATCTTTCTTCATGTCACCCTACACAGGCCATAATTTTCATGTGACTTCTGAATTTCTGGCAAATCTGTGCACTCCGTTTTAAACTACGTTACAAAAGGGGCGTTTATCTTCAGCGGTGTGTACATTAAATGTTGCTGTTGAAACCTACCGGGCTGGAAGAGACACGAACACTGTAAGACGTAGATTATATAAGAGGGAAGTTAGGTGGAAATTCATTTTTGGGGAATAGTGCTAATTGTGACAGGCCGATTTGTATTGAGAAGTGTGGAGGTAAATCCGATCCGCCAGCTGGAGTAAGGCGAGCTCAATCAAAACATAATTCCGAAGCCAACGAAAGCTTATAATAAGGAAACGGTTGAACAAAAGACAGGAAATGAGGAATTTAGAGTGAAATTGGCGATATTAAACGAGGCAATAAAAGGAGTGTCTCAGTATAGTGAAACTGAACAACTCAGAAAGAGTAGGTAAAGAGAAAGTACTAGTCTAAGGTAGATGAAAGATAAGGTAAGAAAAATATTGTAATTTTTGGACTAGAAGAATAAAAGAAATAAGGGGGATAAGGAAGAAAATGATTATGTTGAAATCTGATGATAGACCTATCTGGATTGCACGATTTACACTAAAGTTTTAATATCGGAAAATGTGTCTGGTATATTGAGGGATTGGTTAGTAGATATAAAAACTGTGCATTGCTAAAATATAAATTGTGTTAGCGGCCACAGTTTTCTGTACATTTCTACTCAAATAGGAAGCCTGCATGTGGTAACTGGGACATGATATGGTAATGTCTGGATAACTAATGTATGGGTGTAAAATGGGAAAAAAGAGCCAAAAAGATATCAAAATTAAACTGATATAGAAACAGGTGCACAAGTCCCGGGTGAAGGTCGCCTTGGCGACTGAATGTTTTACGATATGAACGTGCATATGGCCACACTTCTGGAAGCTAGAATTTTGAGGCCCCTATTAGATTTTTGAAAACGTTGCACATCCCTGTTTTAGAGGCCTCAAAAAAATGAAAATTTGGAAGAAGTACAGAGAATGGAAAAATATATCCATATTGATCTTACGGACATATTTTCCGAAAATACGAAAGGACCCACGACAGGGGAAAATGACAGACTTTTGTGATGACTGTCTTTGTGCTTGTTGTTTTAATCAGCGCTCTGGGCCAGAAGACAGAAATTTCTGATCAGCCGAGCAATATGAGCCACTGAAAGAACACGAAATTCCATCTTGTTATTTTGTATGAAAATCGGTACTTCCATAAACAACGCTAAACTTTTACATGAACCATTTAAAGACGAAGCATAGACTACTTTATTTAAATACCCAGTTCGTAAACACTTTTCAACTCGGTTACAAAAACCGGTCAGTTTATATTATATGGGGCAGAAGTCGCTGTCTGTTCTGAGATAAATACGAAACAAATCAATAGAGTGTGGGCAGAAAGTACAATTATTGAATGTTAAACCTGTTGGTGTAACACGTAACCAGTAGGCTTTAAAACGTTAATCTCTTCAGTGTTTGTCACAACGTAACAGTACGTTCCCCTATACCATTAGCAAAACATTATGTACGATTACAATAAATTCGAAGGGCACATATTACAAGAGCTGTGGCACAGAACACAGATTGTAGTAAAAATATACTTCGTGAAATATTTACGGATGTGTGTAATCTGTAGTCACTTATGTACACGATAATATTTCTCCGGAAAATTTATTACGTGTAACTGTGTACTTTGAACATGAGATAAATAGATTGGTCCAATACTAAAACTGACGATGGATCTGCATAAATCAACCCAACTTGACCGTTATAGGTGTAACTGAGAACAGACGTACACAGTCGTATTTTACTTTAATAATAGTCTGTTTTTATCCATTTGACAAATTGGGCTTAAGGTCAATAATTTACAACTTTCTAAAATGTTTCTGCCCAGAAACGCTTAACAGAGTTACAGTGCAAGCAGTGGTACAACTCAACTGTGTGCACGCACATTGAAGCATTATTCTGTCAGGGTTTTTTGGGGGGAGGGGGGGGGGGCCGGAGGAAGGAAAACAAATAGGAAGACCTCCGGTAA
>Ga0123355_10007284_pt1 | contig 16549 bp, 8 predicted proteins | sample TergutEmb28metaG_3_FD_89872 | JGI IMG/M metagenome (GOLD analysis project Ga0123355, IMG submission 89872) | Embiratermes neotenicus P1 segment gut microbial communities from Petit-Saut dam, French Guiana - Emb289 P1 | ecosystem: Host-associated > Arthropoda: Insects > Digestive system > Gut ...
GAGTTAGTAATTTTATAACATTTTATATTGTTTTAACGTATGTATAATAAAATTAAGTGCAATAAGCTGGCTAATTGGTATAATTAATTACTATTGCACGGCTAAATAATGAAAATAGTTTCAGACCAAGTTATAGAGAAAATCAAAACCCATATTTTATATTCAGTGACCTTTTATCCGAAAATCATGACGTTTGTGAAATAACGTGGACAAATGTGATAGATCCAGAGAGGCCAGAGATAAAAATATAATACGACGCATGCGCATTGCATGCTGGATAAATAAGGGTAAAACGCACACTCGAAACCTGTAACATTTATTGCTTTTCCACGGCGAAATTGTTTAAGCGAATCCGCCGCAATGTTGGGGTTATACGTCTGTTACCTGTCTTGTTTTACGTATAGCCTTATCGTTAAACAATCCCTGAAACATATTGATAAACTGTCTTCTTTTACTGTAAGTTTCGACGTTTGAATATAATCTTCGATTTGTAAAATATTGCTTTTTATGTCCAGTACTGGTACTGTATTCAGTGTTCCTAGGCCCTTTCATGGTAAACTACCAAGCAAATTATTGTGTTCTTGACGACTTCCAGACTGGTTCTGAAATCCACCCAACAACATCTCCTGTGGTTACGTGGAATATTTTTCTTCATCTGAAACCGGCCGCAGGATGAAGCTGGTCACAACCTCCACCTAGTGTCAAGGTGAAGAATGTGTGGAGCTATACCTCTACGTCAACGAAACTTTCATATATTGGTCCTGAATTAAAAAAGGACAATTTTTTACTGCGAATTTCTGCTATGTGTGCGTCAAAATAGGTTTCATTAGAATTTAATTACAGAAAAAGAATTCAATTAAAAGTCTACAAAACTAGTAAGACCAGGAACGGTGCTGCTGTTCTTTATCGTACATCACATTAAAATGTAGAGCAAGATAATACTTTTCTTGTGTGGATTATTTTACGAAGTTCTCAGTAACTAAGAGTGTACAACGTCGGTGGATTGATGTTGTAGAGCGATTGTGATTCATATTTGTCAATAACCTAAAACTGTCAAAAATCGCAGATTATTCTTTCTTGTATTCCTCATCTAAAGGACATGCAGGTAAATTTGTGTTCACAGTATGGCTGGAGGGAATGTAATCTCTTTTCTTGCGGATAGCGAAGAGATTCTTGTTTTATATTTAGTATGTGCTGGAGAAATTCCAATTTCGTATGCCAATCTCAGTCTAAGACCGTCGACTCATTGTGACCTATGTCTTAACTTAGCCACTCCTTACCTATAGCGATGAAACACGCCAATAAATAATTCGGTAGGTACTTTATGATGCGTTTTGAATTGCATGAGTTTCATAACAACGAAGTGAAGTAAGAGTTCAGTAATGAATAAGAATATATGTACATATTTGTTATGAAGGAAAAAAAATTTCTAACAACATTCTGGGAAGTTTTGAGAAGACGACACCTCTTCCGGCAGTTGAGGTTCTCAAGCGATTTTCCTTAAGATTCAAGTCTTCGGCCAAGTTAAACCGTGTCGATCCGCTATGGAATTGCTGGACTCTAAAGATGAAGGCGCTACCTTTCGTCAAAACGTCAGTAAATATTTACCAGTCTGTACGAAGTGACGTTTCAAAAAGACTTGGATTTTCATTAAATGTACTGAGGTCATTTACGTTATATTTAGTTATATTTTAATGAACGCGCACCTTTAAACATTGTTCAGTTGTACAGGAATATTTTAACGAATCGTAACCAGATTTTGCTACAAAGCTGCGTAGTGAGTTTGTGCATGACACCAACGATATGTGGATGGAGACGCTGTTGGCTTTCTTTGATTTTTCATCCGATCACTCTTCTGGAGACACCAGAAAAATAAAAGAACAAAAAACAAGTATAAATTTTTTTTTTCGTCTGGCCGGGTTTTGAAATCGAGACCTCAGATACACGGAGTAGAGATTATAAGCACTGAAGTAGGACATTTGGTGAAACAAATAGACCAACGTAATTTCATTTTTCAGTTCGCTCGTACGTAACCTAATGAAACTGTACATCTTCAGTAACAAGGGGTGCTGATAAGTCTTTAGCCCGACCAGGAAGGAAACAAGCTCGGAAGCATGTCAGGGACGCGTGTGATTTCAACAACATCGAGACATGAGCTGTCATCAAGTTTTTTTGTTTTCTTGCAAGGCAAGGCGCCGAAGGAAATTCACGCCATTCTGACAGAAACATTAGCTTGTTTCCTTCCTGGTCGGGCTAAGGACTTATCAGCACCCGTACACTAATCAGTGTAGTTTCCGTTAGTGCTAAACATGGCTCGGCTCTTACAGTGTCATACGTCATGTCAAACGTTACACACACGTTGAAGAATAAAAGAACAACTTGATGTCACTTACTATTTCATTTCATTTCTTATGTGCTCAACATGTTTCGGACACTAATATATCCATCATCAGGAGGTTGCGACTATTCTATTGAATTACCACATTGGTCGTGTTGTTCTTGGTTCGGTGTGTGTTGGAGTTTCGGTGTGGTTGGGTTGGAGTGGTATCCGTGTTGCAGGCTGAAACACTGCTTCAGCCTGCAACACGGATACCACTCCAACCCAACCACACCAAAACTCCAACACACATCGAACCAAGAACAACACGACCAATGTGGTAATTTATAGAATAGTCGCAAGCTCCTGCTGATGGATATATTAATGTCCGAAACATGCTGAGCACATAAGAAATGAAACAAAATAACAAGTGACATCAAGTTGGTCTTTTATTCTTCAACTATCACAATGATGCACGGTCCAATAAACGTAAGTTACACACATGGTAAAGCTGTTTAGATACCCTTCGTTCTTCAATGCAGGTTCCTTTAAGTCAATTTACCTACCTCATGCTTACGCCCCAGGCGAATATAACTACATTAGCACCAGCCGAAAGTGACAATGAAGAGGTGGAACTGAAACAAACAACAGTTCGTTTAACCATAGTGTTGCCAGCTGCTGCAAATGAAAATCAGCGCAAGTGCAAATAATCGCACATAAGTGCTTAAACCTTCAATGTTGCTGCTGTTTGATTATTTTCAACTAGTACCTAGGAAGGAGGGCCTTTGGATATACAGTACGACCATACGGCGCACCGAGGCAAGCAGCAAATGAAGAATTACGGTCCTTAAACTGCATCGAGGTTCGATTGGAAATGTCACATAAATCTGTAAAGCGACTTTTAGTTATTCTGTAAATAAATTATAAAGTGCCTGAATTTTGAATGTTGCTTATTTTATATCTGATGGGCTGAATTTTATTTAAATTTTGTTATCTTTGCGAGGGCTGTGTGATTGGAAGTTTTAAAGGCAATCTTTGGAAAGATGGACGAAAAGCATGCTGCGAAACTTGGATTTTGACTACCAGCTGAGTACTTGCTCTACTATCGAGGCAAACGGCGAAAACTTTGAAAACTGAGTAGGAGAAGATGAGGAGGATGGTGAAGAAGAAGAAGAAGAAGAAGAAGAAGAAGAAGAAGAAGAAGAAGAAGAAGAAGAAGAAGAGGCAGCACGGTACATAAAGGCACAATATTTATTGCGGTGGAGGGCAGAAAATTTACTGCTCTGAAAGTTTCCAGACTGTGCCCAAACATTTTCCAGGAAAAGATGACCTGTAAGCTAAGTAGTGTTAAAATTATAGTCGATTTGAATTACGTAAGAATAAAAACTCAGTTCGTACCTCACAAAGAACACAGCCCGTGTCCTGTATAAAATTAATCGGTTAGTATTGCGTAGAAAATTAATCTGCTGAGAATTTTTCGGAAAAATGAATGAACTTTTTTTTTTGTAAAATACATAACTTATGTTAAACCTGTCGGTACCCATATTTACTACTGGCCTTTGCAGTAGTACAGTATCGAGGAATGCAATAAATGACATAGGTTATAGTAAATGTGATTTTCGTAGAGCGCGGTTTGCTCTACCTCTTATAACATTGAAACCATAGAGTAGGATTTAAAGCCACATTATAAGATTTTATTTTCTTTAATTCGACTTCCCCTTTCTGCATTCATAGCAAGCCGTTTTAAGTTTCAAAATTCCCTTTCAGCTTCTTTTCTCAAGAGGTTGGGGTATGATAGTCTAATCTCTTCCATAAACGAATTTCCCAGCATCATCCATGATGAGTGGCAAGGTAAGAGGATTTAAAATGGAACAGGGGCGAAAATTTAAAAGGATTTGTTATTTCTAAGAAATGCCTGCGTAGTTCTTCAAAGTCGATAATGAAGAATAGGCCTACTTTATATTTAAATTTGTGACAGCTTATAGAACTACATAGAAACCAGTCAGTGTCAGTCTTTAATCATCGAAACCTAAATTAATTCTCTTTATTCCTAAAATGTCTTAATTTGACCTTGCAAACCTAGCTGATCTTTTTGAATGTGCCATTTGATTATTCGCCGTTACTCAAAACAGCCCTCTCTTACACAAACAGATTTTCAGCAGGTGAATGTAAAGCAATACCAGGAGCTCAGTTCCCAAAAGACAGAGTGTACTTGAGTTTGAATATTAAAACCCTTTAAGGACGAAACGTATCTGTGTTATGTAAGAACTCGGTGCGTACAGCGCAGTAAACATCCCACTTCCGTTATAAAAACCAATCTGTTCATGATGTATAGGGCAAAACTTACTGTTTGTTCTCAGATCCATACACAACACATAAATGCAATGTAATCACGATGTGACGTTTTTTAATGTCAAACCTGGTGGTACATAAAGTAACTGGTAGGCTTTAAAAGGTTAATAGTTACAGCGCAGGTATGTTTTGCACTTGAGGTCTGGTATTGTATTCGGAGTGTTCTAACTTCGAATCCCGACTGTCGTGGCTTATTGCAGAATTTATTGGCAAATACCGGAGTAGTACTACCACTACTTGCACATTCTTCGCGTTCTGTCATTCTAGCACTGACACCCTTTAACCGTACAGTTAGATTCTGAGAGAACAGTAAAGTAAACCACGAAACAATCCACACCTACCCCGAAAATGGAGGTGTCACTTTTGTCTGAAACGGCAGCTAATTTCTGAGGGCCTGGAATTCATAAAATAAACAGGTCAAAACTTGTGTGATCAGAGATCTTAACAGCGCTGCTAATGAAGATTAAAGTGTCCTGAGACATACCGCCGTGTCGATGGATAACTAGTTACCTATGTTTAGGGGGTGCTTGCTGTCTCCATCTTTAGTAGTTAAATATTAGTGGACTACTCTGAATATAGAGGAGCCACCTCTTTCAAAACATCTGTAATTAATTACTTATCCACGCAACAAATTTTTCAAGAAGAAGTTCTTCATATGTTGTTGAAGTAAATACTAAGTAATATGTGGTTATAAGAGAAATGGTCAAAACTAGTTTAATGCTCTATTTTCTAATTTCAGACATTTTATCCAAGACCAGAGCGTGTAGTAAGTCACATTACTACTTGCATACAACATTGTCTTCAACACTGTTTCTTCGGTGGTAGCATTCCTACGAAAACTAGTTTGAAGATATTGGGAATTTCACTCACAATCTGCCTGTAAATGGCATTTCGTAAACCTTAGTACTTACTACTGCTCATTATCTGTGTATTAACTTTGGCGTACTGTAATTTTCCCTATTACGCAAAACCCTCAAAAGCTCCAAAATCTCGAAGGAAGCTAACCAGTTGACAGAAAACAAAGGAACAAGTTTCAAACACAACACGGAGGAAAATATGGCATTTTGTACGCAGCCCATGTATGTGTTTAAGGTAGACGCTTGTCATTAAGGGTAATTTCTCTGCTGTGTTGTTCCTTAGTGTGTCTGAAGTACATGTTTACCGGGTCTGTTCCAAGTACATTAAAGTGTCTACTCAGCGAGCCAACTTCTTCCCTAACGAGACTTAAGAACGTGGCTGAATTCCATCCATAAATTATAAATTTTGTACTTTACAAATATATTTCAATAAAATGTTAATATACTTCTAAAGGTTGCTGTGCTACAAATCGGAAGGTCGCTGGTTCGATCCCAGCTGGTGTCATTGGAACTTCTTATTGACATAAAATCCTTCCGATCGCACTGTGACCCCGGGGTTGACTCATCCTCTAACAGAAATGAGTACCAGGAGCATTTCCTGGAGATAAAGGCGGCCGGTGCGTAAGGCTGACAACCTTACCACCATCCTTTGCCGTTGTCATGAAATCTGGGAACTTTAACTTCCTGGAGTGGCCCAGAGGGACACTCCAGGCCTGTAACGGGACTGCTTTACCTTTAACTTTTACTTCTAAAAGTTTTTTGCGGTACATGGGATTTTCTTCCGATTTGTATAAAGATTCTTGAGGACTGCAGCTCTAGTTAAAAAAATTATGTCATCTGTCTGTACTGCGGTTTTCCGGCACCATATTTATTGAAGGGCAGGCCTTTTTGCGGTCGAAAAATATTGGCCCCGGTAATCCGATACTCGACGTAAACACCGAAATAAAATATACCTGTCAACTTCATGAAAAAATCTTCCGTAGCATCACATATTTTCACCACCGGCAGTACGGAGTGTGTTAGAACTTGCAGCAACAAACGGCTCACATTACGCAAGTACGTTTTAATCCGTACCCACATTTCGTATTGTTATGTTACAAAAGCAGCCGCCTATCCTGAATGGTTTTAGCTGACTTCCTTAAAACCACTCACCAGTCGTTAATAAACGACTAAATCAAGAAACCCTATGAAATTTGTTACATCAAAATTAGCAAAATTTGCAGCCCCAAATGTCGGGTTCTTGTATATATATATAGATTTCTTCTTTGTGGGGTGTTTTCTGTTTCTATTAAACGTTGACAATGTTCTTTCATCGTGTAGAACGTAAGGAACAAAAATTGATGTAAAATTAAAAGTACGGAATATTCAGTCTAAACACAACTATTTATTAGTCAAGGAAATCAGCTACATGTTTCGGCTAAACTAAAGCATTCATCAGATCGATTGCTAAAACAAAAAGGTAAAATTCACAGCTGTATGGAGTTGAGATCTCGAAGCCAACAATATGTTATATAATATATATGTATATATGTATGTATGTATATATATAATATATATATATATATGTATATCATAAAGTTATATGAAACCTCAGGAATAAAATCATATAATCATATAGCGATTAAAACTGGAAGGTCTTTTCTGTGACAGTCGGCACGCGTTACTGAGAATCTACTCAACAGACATCGATTAAAATCGATATTTTTATCTTATATTAAATTCAATTTTGGTGTCTTGCATTAGATGTTGTCTTGCAAATTTCGTTTCCATTCTCATCTAACGAAGAAAGCACTAATTTTAACGGAAGTAAAATATAGCTTTACGAATATTGTGGGATTTTAGCTTAGCAGGACGCTGCTGATTAAGTTGCAAGTCGTTGGGTTATGATGCCGTGTTGACTGGTAAACAATCACCCACTTTTCGAACATTTGATTTTTTTTTGGCGTTTTGTTCCAAAATGTTTCATTGTAAGACAGCAAATTATAGGTGGGTGACATACACGTAATACATGAAGGTGTTAATTACTGCATATTACTTTGGAACTTCGTGCACTTCAAACACCGTTTCTTCTTATTTGTAGCTCTGAACGTGTTATCACTGAAATTCTTAGAACATTTTCCGTCCCAACATTTTAAAATAATTTTGTATGTGTTTACTGCAAAATGGATTACTATATTCAATTTTTCTCATGTATTTTATATTATTTTGGTACACTAATGCATTGCGAATACATGCTGCATAACCTTCGCCAGTGAACATAAATTGGATTTTCTTGAAGATAATTTAATTTTTTCCTGAAATATTTCGGAAAATGTAATATGCATAATGTTTCGTAGTGTGGTTTTATTTACCTCCAACGCACATACAAACCTACACACATGCACACGTGACCTGCCAGTTGCGCTTGTTCACGGAATGTCCTGCACGGAGATTTTTAACTTATATTTCACGCCTTTTATTTCTACACGTGTTTGGTTTCGAATGATGGATGTCAAGCAAAGCAACAAAATTTATTAAAATAATGTCAAAAAATAAATCCGATTATTAATTCATAACACCAAGAAATACACATGTGACACTTAAGAATATAGTATTATATTACCGCTGTATGTTTTTGCATCATTTACGCCATCTTCAGGGGGCTTAAGCCAAAATTTAAAACTTACTAAAATAAAATAGATTACAATGTATTGCTCGTGCCATTCCAGCCTTCGTGCTGGTAGAGTCAAATTACATTTTTCTCAATTTGTGATTGAGATGGTACAGATATTTTTAAAAAGAACAGTAAAATAATAAAATTGTAATATTATAGGGTGTATTTTTTAATTACAGTTAAAGAGTTATATGTTGGTAATCTGTAGTTTTTTGTTTGTATACAGACACATAATTTGGCCTTAGATCCGTTACATGTCTTGTTCCTATATGATGTGCATTAAGTTCCGTATAAGAGCACGTAAGACTATATTTTATACATGTACTTGTTGTCGTTAAAGGACACGCCAATGAATTTCTTAGCGGTTGTTATCGGCCGGTTGCATAAATTAAACTTTATCGTCTGTCGAGAAAGGACCTGATTCGCCAACTTTCTGGCTTGATGGCTGTATATACCTGCGTCCATATTATATGTCGTTTGCAGTGTCTGCCATTTTTATAACTCTGCTGTCGGCACGAATCACTCACCAGAGCGTACGTATATTTGATACTGAATATGCAAAGCTGGTTTGTGTACTTCAACTCCAAAATATATTATCTATTCATAAGCCAGAAACTCTTTTCGTATTATCTCTCCCAAATGCTTTGTTTTCCTACACAGGGAAATATTAAAATTTAAAATGTATATTTAACATTTCATCATCGCCTGTTGTATTCTGACAGTTTGTTAGGAGCAACTGAGGAATTTCAGCAATGCGATGACAGTTGACGAGTCATTTTGTGGTGCTGAGGGAGTGTCCTGTGATGAGGTTAAATGAGGATTGAAAACCGAACAACCCCTGCCGCATTATGACGTTATCATGTTAATATAGACAGCATTCTTTGCGCAGAACAATAACGTGTCAACAGCTTGTCACAAACAATCACGAAGGTGTTGTTAGGTTACCACACAGCATGTAGATTACTGTCTGAATCCCCGCGAATGTACGTCAAATTCTAATTTTTATTTCCTAAATAATACGTAATAATAATAATAAACATAATAATACATAATAATAAACTTGTAAACCAACGATGCGGTTATAGTGTGACCATTTTTTTCAACCATCTTTCCGTCCCGCAAAAAAAAAAAGACATATTTGTTAAAAGTGCCAATGACTTCTTCATTGGGAATTGAAAGAAAATGTCAAAATATGTATAAAAACAATAAATAATACTGCCACACGTTAGTATTTATTTAAATTTGGTTTAAGAAAATGCAGAGAAAAGTACATCATCATTATCATAATTATCATCGTCATTATCTTCTTCTTCTCCTCCTCCTCTTGGCAAAGAACTGTCAGTATGAAACATCGGATATAACTTCAAATTTTCGCACCGTCTGCAGGTAGGAATTTGCCAGATTTTAAAGAATATTGTACACGCAACTTGTAGGAATATTTTGTTATAACTGTGCACAACCTCTTATGTGCGTACAGTCAGTAGCACTTTAGTTATCCCATTTAAGTTGAAAGTTAATTTTAATAAAAAAAAATCAGATGTGCAGGAACTATTTCAACAGCACATGTGTACATATTGCCTCTAGACGTGCCAGTGTATAGACGATGTAAAACATTTTTTCCTCTCTTGGATTGTTATACAGATAGTAGGAAATCATAATACGAAAGACAGCAGTATCCCAGCGATTATGGGGTTTATACAGGATTTTCGTGAAAATTGTTCACTGTTTTGAAATAAATGATGGATAACTCAAACATATTTATGAGAGACATACGCACGGTGAACATGATGATAGCATGAAACTAAATTTTCGCTTTAGAAAAGGTGATAAAAAAAAAGCTAAAAGCATAATTTAAAATGACTGTTGCGAATATTTGCTCGAGTACTACCAAAGTTATTTTTGCCTTGGACGAGAAGTCAGTTAGATTCATCAGTCCTGGAAAATACGTGTCGATTTACACTGACAAGCTTACCGATTATTGCCCCGCGTACAAAAATGAATTAATTTCTAAAAATGATCTTCGTGCTAATATTTCTGGAGACGGTCATCATTTCTTGACGATGGCAATTACTCAGCCTTAGATGTGAGTGTAATTTTGTAGGCATTTTTCCATAGACAAAACCTGGGAGGGTTTTATGAGACAAGACAAAGCATTGGTTAGGGCGTGGGACCTGCTTCACCCGGCGACAGTGACGGACGGGCGGACGGACGGACACCTGTGTCGTGTTTGAATTAGTGAAGGCTTTTAATTACAGGATCCCAGTGAGGCCAAAGGCAGTGTCTTCAGATGTAAAGCAACGAGTTAATTGCTTTTCATTTTCCCCTAGAATTTCAACTTCCTTTCCTTTTCTGTGTAACCTTTTTTTCTCATACGCAATGAAAAGGGAACACAAATTTAAGGATTTACCACATGTGACGAAAGGCCCACTCTGAAGACTGCCCAGCCTCCTGTATCAAGGGTACCGCAATTCCTTTCCCTAGGAATAGTGCGACTGCGGTGTTAAGTAAACCACTCACCTCACTCTAGTACGGAGACTAAGAATGAGTAGAGCTGTAAGCCTAAGTCTACTACCCCTGTATGCCTTCATGGTTAACACAGACACTTTACCGCTTTGTTATATGATTTGTAGCAAAGAGGAGCTTAATTTGCAGCGAGATACACTCCACAAGGCAATGAATTCAAATAAACTAACATGTATTTCCATAAGAGGAAGATAGTAATAGAGCAGCACTTCACTTAACCGGACGCTGGTTGTCAGGATCGCCATTATCCCGATCGGCTTGGCCCTTTGGATAAACATTTTCGTTCTGAAATTTTACAACATCATTTTATGGCTTAAATTTTTCCCACATTTGTCAAATACATTTAAAGAATTACATATTAATGTTTTATTTGTACGTAAATAAATATGTGGCCTAAAACAGCCGTTTGTAGAAATTTGTTTCCACTTCAGACTGCCAATGTAGCCTATTTTCAAAGAAAGATCCAATTATCTGGATTTTCTGCATATCCTGATGGCTCGTCGTCTGAATTATCCCGGATAAGTGGAGTTCTGCTGTATACGAGAAAGAATAAAGTTTCGAATTCTTATACAGTCTAACCCCAATATATCGCCACGCACGCTTAGGGAACGTGAAAGTCTCTGAACAGAAATTTACTATTATAGTTTACTCTGATTTACAGTCACTCCACAAATTTCCATAATGAAACATTGAAGCTACACCCTTGCTTTACCGCCGGTAAAGTTTCGGACTGTTTAAGATGCCCATCAGTCACACAGATCAAGCTAGACAAGCTGTACTATATGGGAAATAAATGGTTCGAATCTTGGCTGATTTCCTATTGGAAATGCTGGATATCGTGGCTGTCCGTAGTCCGTACGTTATTTGTATAGATCACAGCTTTAAGTTGTTTATATACAATATTATTGACAGAGGTGAAGTTCGGAAATTAAAGCGTGTTAGGCCTCATACACACGTATTTCTGTCACCATTGCGATCTAATGGTTATAGAACGAGTAACTTAATGCGCACTAAAATATTTCCTGTTTCCGTCCGAAAAGCTGTCGCAAATATCGAAATTAAAAATTACATACTTTTATAAGTACGGAAATCGTCTGAAGACTGAGAAGAGGTAGCTGCCAAAAGGTCTTCTGTTTGACATGAAACGCACGCCGGACAGTTCTTAACACGAGTGTGGCTCAGTAGTTGTCACGTATCATTTAGAGCGACGGTCTACATTTACGTTACATTTACATGTCATATATATTTCAAAGTTCCAAGCTATGTCGAATGACTGTTGAATATGAAACTTCAAAAAAATAAAACTTTCTGAAGTATATCTTAAGTTTTTTCACATAACACCGTCATATTCAAGTAAACAATAACAATGTAATACAACACAGCAGCAATATAATAAATATAGAACACCACAACAATGCAATATATAAAGTTTATGTATATACAAATATAAAATATGTATAATATTACCACTTGGAAAAAGTATTAATTTGTACCTTTGTTAAGTACTACAATTCCTTCCACAATAAAATACATGAGTAATGATATACTCGTTCAGGGCTGACTTAAAAGCGTTTTATTTTCTTGTAGTTACAATTGTTTGAGATTAAATAATTAAATAATTCTACATCAGATTAAGTGACACCTTTTCTAACAGAGAAGAGTTTGAGTGACGGAAAATGTGATGTTTTCTCCTAGTATTAAAATCGTGCAACAACAAATTGTTTTTAAAGTTCTCCAAACTCATAATTTTCTGGAATCTTTGTGACTAAATCTGAATCAAACTTGGGTTTATACACCCCGTTGTGAATTTATGCAAAAAAAAAGAAACATAATATGTAATGTATAATTTGTCTTTCAAAATTCAGTATTTATAATTAAATTACAAATCTTACTACATTTTTCGGCCCTATATTCTGACATATTCGGGTATTACATTAAAAGCATATTGAGGGTGAACTCTATTGTACAATCGACTTGTCCGAATTAAAATTACTTCTCATTTTTAATGTTATCATTCAGTTTAAAAGGTGCGGTTCACCGATCCCTATTCTAAAGCTGCATTTCCGTGTAATCCAACAGCAAATGCGTATTTTTGATGCAAGAATAAAATGCAATTTATTAAAACTTAAAATTTAATTGAAACACATAAAATACTTAAGTAAGTTTATGTGCAACTATAGTTTATTATTGGCAGTTTATACTTGATGTCCGCAAAGATACGAGGGCATTAAGAAATCAGTTATTGAAATTATGATTATCGATTTCTTAGAAGTAAAATGTTTTCTGAATCCGTCATTATCTCATGCTGCACTCCCAGGATTTCGCAGCAAACATTTTTAATACTACTGTTGTAGATTATTGGTTGTAAGCGTTGAACCGACCAGAAATCTGGCCACTCGTATTTTGCAATTCTTGTGACTTTCGAAATAATTCCGCCGTGTAAAAAAGTGCAACCAAAGAGCATAGGGGGAACGTTTCGTTGTTCAAATTCAGATTTTACTACTTTTGTCATGAATTTTATAAGCTCTACTTCAGAAGAACTAATAAATTTTAAAGCTTATATAAGGTACAGATTTCTGGTAATATTTCGTCTGTGACTAAGGAGCCAAGGCAAGCCCATGACAATTGAAAGAAAGACAAACGCAGATCCGATGCAGGACAGAACAGCACGTGTTCCCAGCAGTATTGATTTCATTCAACTGTGTGCACGCAGGCGACTGCTGCAGGGTAACCTCACACACATCTCTTGGAAATGAGTGTTCTGAATACTAATACAAAAAATTGCCATTAGTATAGTTGGGAAGCAAGCGATTCTGTCGGGGAAACTGTGAAATTTTCACGAAGGTTAATTGCCAAGTAAAATTCCATTTTTATGCTTTCTTTACCCATATTTCGGAAAGTGACCTCACAATGAAGAAGACATGCCATTCACTCGCATTTTTCATTTCACAGTCTTTTGAACATATATATATATATATATATATATATATATAGAGAGAGAGAGAGAGAGAGAGTATAGCTCACGTAAGTTGCTCCAAGTATATCAATAAATGTAGTACTAGTGTTTACAGAAGAAATAACGGGGGGCATTTTATTGTGATTCGCCTGTATCCAACACCCACCCTTCTTTCTATACATAGAGTCATAATAGCCTCATAGGTAGGTAATTTGCAACGAAGAGATGATAATGGACTTGGAATGCGACTACAATGTGAGTAGAAGGAATGCCTACAGAATGTTGGTGTGGAAGTGTTGTGAATTGAATATTTAAGTCTTATGGTACGCAATGCCTTGCCTAGTTTAAATGGTTCGAGACGTTTCAGTGGAGTGCAGTGCCAGGTTACCAGTCGAGACGGCAAATAATTTTGGATCTTAGAACTGAATCATCACCAACATCTTTGTGAGAACCCAAAGTTTCGCTCCTGCAAACAGTCCTCTTTTAAGACTTAGAAGAGAGGGAAGCAATAATATATATGTTAAGAAGTTGTTAAGGTTGTGAGGGTGGGGTTTGGATGGATGTGGCCCAGAATTTATCCGGTGGCAGGCTTTTCGTACTAGCTGGCATACTACCCGCAGTGTGATTAACTTTGCAACACCTGGTCCGTATCTTCAGTGAGTGAACAGTTAGGTCGATGAGTGACTATACACTGCAAGGAACAAGCTTGGAAAATATATGGGAAAGGAGGTGTTAAACGCAAGATAAGGGTATGGTAAACTATTAGGTGTGGTAACTACAGTCAGTAACACACCTAATGTACGTGTCTAACGAATGATGTTTATATTATAGATAAAAACCACATGTTTCGGCCAACAGTGGCCATCATCCGGTTTTATCCGAAATTGTATGCTAAAATGAGAGTGTTTATACAATGTGCGCCACGGCGTAACGATGTTGAGATCTCATCATCTACGTGACAGGCAAAGTTTATTGCTTATGGCCTAGGTGTGGACTCTGTTAGTCGGTGGAGTGATCCTGTGGACTGAGTGGTATAGCATTGATAAGGTTGGTATTCTTGTTGGCTCCTGAGGTGGGGGTCTCTGCGGGCTGATCAGTATATCATCGTTCTTATTTCTCAGAACTTCTATTAGAGCCGGGGGTGTTTACCTTCCTGCTTTTCCTGTAGGCTAGTGCATTGGTTCTGTGGGAGAGAGTCAAACATATGTGAGTGCAGGTTGGTAATTACGTGGTGTGAGTTACTTTCTCGTGTCTATGTTCTAGGTGAATGGTACTTACATTCTTGTGGTTTTCTATCTCCTCTTTGGTTCGTATAGGGTGTCTGGGAGCTCTTTATTCTTGGTATATGCGTGTGATCCTCTCTGCAACTCGGTGTATATTTAATTGGGATCATGCTATGCGTTACTCTGGTGCCCTATGTAGGGGTAGGGCACATGCATGTGATAATATGGTGGGAAAAATATATTTTCCATGAGTTGTACATTTCACTATTTTCTTATTATCTTTCAGCACTGTGTATTTGGGTCACTGTTTGTAGTTGCTCGCTGTTCACTATCTTAAACGCGTCTATTTGGTGTCCTATGTATAAGTAGAGTCCCTGCGTGTGGTAATCCGCAGGGAATATATAGCGTAACTGTTCAGTTAACTATTCACCAAATGTCTTCCGGCCCTGTGTAATTAGGTCGCTGTTAGTAGTTGCTCTCTGTTCACCATTGTAATGCGTGTCGGGTGGTGTTTTCCATGTGGCTGCCTCATTTATACTGCTGTGTTTTTGTCGTGCTCCTCGCTTTGGATAGGTAGAACATGAGTTTGGGTGGTGGGTTTAGTGTGACCGCTCTGAAAGGAATAGGGAAAAAGGTTGGGGGGGGGGGGGTTAGGGCTTGTGGGGTTTTAGCAGGGCATCGAAGATCTTATTAGGGAATATGGTAAACTTTGCCTGACACGTAGATGATGAGACCTCAACATCGTTACGCCGTGGCGCACTTTGTATGAACACTCTCCTTTTAGCATATAATTTCGGATAAAACCTGATGATGGCCACTGTTGACCGAAACATATAGTTTTTATCTGTAACATAAACTAATTCATTAGACATACATTAGCTGTGTTATTGACTATAGTTACCCCACCTAATAGTTACTACACACAACAGGGATGGCACAGCTAAAAAAAGGGGGGGGGGGGGGGTATGGTATAGTTGAATAGTACTGTTATATGGAACATGACATCCTGTGCTTTGTCGCATTGAATCCTCCGAAATGTTGATACGAATGTCGGTATGAATTTTCGCTGCGTCACGTGCGATGTTGATGTCGTGGTCATAATTGCCACTGAGAGAAATACAAATCTTATATATGCAAACCGTCGCTCTTCTTAATTGTGCACCACGAACTAAAGACGTACGGGCGGTTGGAGATACATATTCAAGGACTTTGACTTCTTCGCTAGACTCTGGCCTCTAAAATTCATGTTTAAATATTACTTACTTCTTTTTTGCTGGAGATCTTTTTAGCCGTGATTTTGAAACTGCATTTTTTTACGTATAGCTCTATTGTTACCGGAATTAAGTTGCTTGTAGCTGCTATTCAAAGTTGCATATAAATAACTGCGACCGCTTCCGTCCATCTTGTCCAATTTGTCTCAAAGTCGTCCTTCCATGTTCGGCTGCATGAAACATTCCGTCGAAGTATTTAAGCTCACAAATGTCTTCCGTGAAGCACAATGAATACTGATTAGTAACTTTCACTTTAATTGTCACACCAACAAGTTCACTCACAAAAAATTTCACATTAAAACACTTAAAATCGCTCCGACATGTTTCGATCCTAAGATCATCCTCAGGGAGCTACGTTGTTCCTTGCTAAAGTCATTTTAAAAACATTCACAAACTA
>Ga0123355_10007285_pt1 | contig 16549 bp, 6 predicted proteins | sample TergutEmb28metaG_3_FD_89872 | JGI IMG/M metagenome (GOLD analysis project Ga0123355, IMG submission 89872) | Embiratermes neotenicus P1 segment gut microbial communities from Petit-Saut dam, French Guiana - Emb289 P1 | ecosystem: Host-associated > Arthropoda: Insects > Digestive system > Gut ...
ATTGCCATTATCTCCCAAACCGTTCAACTTTGGATATAGGTGTTTTGGGTTATATCGTTATAGTATAACATAAGGAACACCCTCCCGAAGTCTGGTCCGTTCCTCCTGTTACACCCCGTATATGATATATTTTTTAACTGCAATTGGGTTGACACCTGGTAGCAGTAGTACAGTATGCATTCACAAACAAGCAATACACAGAACAACACAATCAACACAAACAATACGTAGTACAACACATTTAACTAATTGGGAAGAGTGCGGGCCGTGCCCCGTCTTTGCGAGTTATACCCTGGCATTTGCCTTACAACTGAGGAAAAAGCAAGGAAAAACCTCAGTCAGGGTAGCCGAAGAATGCCAGCTGGCACAATGAAAATGAATATACAGAACAGAGCATATATAATAAGAATACATACCTTACAGCATTAAACAAAAGTATACAAAACATACAACCATATTAGTGATTATATATCTATATATATAAAATCACTAACTTGAAAGTGCTTGTAACAACTTTCTGGAGAAAATGTTTCACTCTTATGGAAAGGCACAGAAAACAACAATGAAAAGCTTTGGACACAACATTTTAGAAGAAAAAATTAATTACGTGAGAAAACAATACATCACCTTGAACAGCAGGCTGATCCTTTCCAGACAGGCCACTATTGACCAAGGCTTGCTGCAGGATATCTGCATCACTTGGTTGGTCAAGTGTCTTGGTTTTGTCTCCTGCTACATCTGCTTCCAGTTCTGCTAACTGTGACAACACAGCTCGCACATTCACCATGTGGGATGCATCAGACGTGTCTGTTCCTTCAGTCTAATGAAAGCATATTCAGAAAATGTTGTAACACCTCATAACTGAATGTGTGTACTTACATAAGATACTGAATTCTAACTGCAAGAATGTTGCATTTTCCCACTTATTCGGAGGGCGTTACCTGTTCTTACAGTTGTCATAAATCAATAAGTAAAAAATTATGACAGCAAGCTAATGAAACTAATTGGACTGCAAATGTTTCACAGAATTAGAAGGATGAAGAAAAATGTTTTGTCGTATCACAATCTTTATAACAGATCAGGAAATTTCAAACTGGTTATAATACTTTTCATGGTTTTGGAAGTGAAGAGTTACATTCAAGGACATCTCCATATCTTTGGGACCAGACACCATGTCCCAGAAGACTGAAGACCTGAATTATGCTGCTATAAAAACATTAAGGAGTCACAACATTAAGGGTTCTGACTGTGGTACATGGTAACAGTCATGACTGATATTTGGACAATGTCCATTGCCCAAAGCTTAAAAAAAACAGCAAAATATAAACAAGCAGACTCTTACTGTTTGGTGACTATGGTGGAAAATATCTAGAAAATCTATGGCTAACATTTAAAGCACATAAAATATGTGACAACACTTGTCCAAACATGATAATTCATTGCATGTTGTGCATATGTGGCAGTGTCATACACAGTGTAATCAGGAGTATTAAAAAAAAATTATAAAAACTCTGGGCATATGATACTGTTCTATTCTATAACAAATTGTGTTTCCTGTTTCAAATGTGCAATTGAAATATATCACTTCACTAACCTCATTTTCTCACACAAAGGACAATACAGAAGATTACTGTCTTCTTGCAAGTAACACCACACTGTTTGGTTGCTGGCTTCCAACATTTTGGACAAATCTGCCACCTCCATTTCAGGGTAGAAGAGCTTTTTACTGTTACTATGCACTTCCAAGCACACAGATGATAACAACAGTGACTGGCAGTATGAGTGTGAATGATGGATTAATTAATTGTAAAAAATGAGGAGGGAAAAAATTCTTGCCTATTTTAAGGTTACATTACACCATTTTAAGGAGAAAGTCAGGAAAACTACTCCAGTCATGTTAGCTGGGCTGTAGGTTGAGACTCCCAAAATATTAAAGCAGAAAGTCTAACTAAAACAGTACAAGGCTTGGTGTCAAAAGGTAAATACTTTATGGAATGAATAAAAAAAAAAAAAAAAGCTTGCATGATGATTGAGGGGTGGAAGGAATGAAAGAAATATGAACAATGAGAATTCCACAACAAGAAAAATGATTTGTGTATTCTGAGTTTCTAAGGAAGAAGTTCATGGAAAAATAAAGTTTGGGAAACCTTGACACACAGTGCTACTCTTCAGCTATAGTCTTACCTTCTGCGAAGCATCACCGCAGTGCATTCGACTCATATGTGCATTCAGGCTTCCCAGTTTTTTAAACACACATGGGCACTCCATGCATTTATAGACCTGTTCCCCTGAGTTTGGAATTGTATGAACTCGTACTATGTGAGCACGGAGGTTACCTGGAAGGGAAGTTAACCCATGCAATAACAAATTAGCTTCAGTGAGGATATTGGAATATTAAGTCAGAATCAAGGTACTAACAAACAAATTCCTGAACACAAAAGTGAATCCTTAGCACATCTTCTCTCATTCCATGAATGACGGTAGAGAACAGTTCTACCAAAGGGTACAACAGAACAAAATTCCTTATGTTATTCTGCCTCCTGAAGAAGGAAACAGGCTAGTTTCCAAAATGCTGTGGTTTGGAATATGGGGGACAAAGGACAATGTCCAAAATATCAACCAAACAAACAAAATTCTTCTGTCTTTGACCTACCACTTGGTGGCAATTATTTAAGGAGGAGGAAGAGGTGCAGAGAATAAGTATAAGAATACGGGGTCACATGTGTTTCGGGCTGATTTTGGTTATATGCATTGAAATTACAGGGTGGAAAGAGGGGGGAGGGGATATCATTCCCTACAATTTGTTATGCAGTTAATAACTTCATGATTCAGACAGCTGTGCAGTAACTGGAAAAAGTACTTTAATTCTTGACATAACCAAGAAGAATGCCACAGAAGAACAGCACACCTTTAGAACAATTCAACCATGTCCTGATATGTAACCATCATTATGAATCTTCTGGCTATTACACTGTAACAGAGAGTGTTTCCTTACCCTTTTGACTGAACGCAGCTGCACAAAATTCACAGTGGAATGGTTTAATACCATTGTGTTTGGACATATGAATCTGTAGAGAGCCTTTCTGGTTGAAAGCCCTTGAGCATAACTGGCACTAAAATAAGAAACAACACAAGCTTTTACACAGTTTTGGTTAAAGTATTAAAAGAAAACTAGAAAGAAACATTTATTTCTGTACCTGTGTCTCCATACAAAGAAATGTGTAGCACTGAGGACCTACATCCCAAGTGACTGGATTGTTCATTGGCTATTTAATGATACTATAATAACTTAAAGAATTTTTTAGTGTTCTATGAAACACAGAAGCATTATGAACAGAAAAAGGACAGGGAAGCAAACAGGGGAGGAAACTACAGTTTGATGTTCTACTGGTATTCGCTTCACATTTTACCCGGATGATACTGGATTCATTATTTTAATTATACAGTATGTTTCAAAAATATGTGACTGACTACAGGTGTTTTTATCCCTTAAGTTATACAAGAAGTAGTAATTAATCAGTACCATAACTGGGTACAGGTACTAAGTTTCTGGTGCATGTGTTCTGGGTGTGCACCTTGCGTTGCGTATTCAAACTTTTGCCAAGTAGCGTTTCCAAATTTATTAATGCTACAGCTTTGCCACGTTCCTACAGTTAACAAAGTGTTTCTGGCCATGGCAGAATGTAGAGACATTCCCTGACATACTCTCACAACCAGCCTAATTCTTTCAGGAGACCTCAGGTGCTAAGGGTTTAATACAGCACAATCCCCTGATTTTGAACTTCCTGAAATCCCAGTTCAGAGAGACTGATTTTACATCAACAACTCTTTAAAAAGATGGTTACTTCAATTTAATTCACAATAACATAAATAACCAAGGATATGGATACAATGTGACAAAACTACTCTCTCTCTCCAAATGTGGTGCTGGCTACTTATGTCTCAAGAACTTGGTTAACATATGACACTTCCATAGGAAGAATATTTAGTCACTAAGCTGAAAATAATAATTTACACAGGCATGTATTTGGACATACAAGTTGGAATAAAATTAACAATACTCCAGCCAATCTTACTGACTCTAAAACATAAGCCCTTCAATCTTGTATGAACACTCAGTTCAGAAAATACACAGCATATAAGAAAACTTCAATGTTATCATGTAGCATCTGTATCTGCTTTCTTTCTTTCATTTACAAGAATAAAAGAATATATAAGCAAAAGACACTCAGATCATCATACCTTATATGGCCTCTCACCCGTGTGGATCCTCTTATGTCGGACCAACTGGCTAGGTTTCTGGAAGCACTTGTGACACGTATCACACTTATGGACAAAGGTGCTTCGATCTATGTTCCGTTTATGACTCTTGTGTGACAGTGAAGCTTTTACCTGAAATAAACAAGCACTGGTTACTGATGAACATAATGCTGGCCATTTAACATAATAAGCCACACAATTCACACTACATATGGACTTGGGAACTTTCCAAGACTTCTTGACTTTCTGCTTGGTTTTTACATATAATCAAAAACCAAAAGACTGCAATCAATAAAGCCCCCTTTTATCCATCAAAATTTGGATGATCAGAGCCAAATACCACATCTCATCATGAAATTCATGCTTTCTCACTTTCAATTATAAAATTAAGAAAAAATCAGATCCCACATACTTTATACGTCCTATTCTTACACACAAAGAGAATGACAAATATAACATGACAACACCAAAGTCTGGAGATTGGATAGGAGAAGGTAGCAAATGTAAGCATGAAGAATGAGTGGAAAAATACCACAATCAGTGTGGTTCACCAGCACTGTCTGTTGTTTGCCACACATCATGTGATGTGTGGCATGACCAAGAGTATATTTGTGAAACTGGCAAATGATGTTTCACTTTGCTAAAACCTACTACTTGCACAGTCTTTAATTAATATGTATTACTGAAGATAACAAAGATTAACAAATAAGCCATAAATTAAGAGTTTAAATAAAAGAAAAAGGTTTCAGCATTATGTTTTATTCAACCCCAAAGAGAACCTCCAAGATGCTTGAGGAAACTATGTTACTCTTACAGACAAGTCGAGTAGGCAGTGGTAATTTTCTATAACAGTCCATTTTTAATACTCTAACATGTACATCACACACACACACACACACTACACAAATTTGTTATCATAATATTCTTGGAACTTATGCATTAATTAAGTGATAACACACAGAACTCTTCTGGATGAAAATAAAATCAACAAATTCATATCTTTACTATAAATTATAAAAATATTTTAATGTCTTAATGGGTTAAGTTCCATGGGCATGTTACAAAAGACTTTCATCCTCATTTACCTTGTAATGTTCCTTCATATGTTCACGCAGTGCTGAAGCACGAGAGAACTGCCATTTGCACTGTCGACACTGTGGGTTAGTAGGCTTCACCCATTCATTTTGATGCTCCTTTTTATGTTCCTCCAGCTGAGCCTGAAAAATATTACCTTGCATGTAAAGTACTTGTATCAAAATCTTGTTCATGTTGGAAAGACAAAGATTACTGTTCAGAAAGATGCAAAAAAAAAGAGGAAGAATCTGCACCTCTTGAGTTTACACATTGTGAAACTGATAAACCAACAACTTGAAAAAATTCACGCAGAATATCCTACAGCGCCATGATCTTCATACCAGGTCAAATGACAGTCTATCAACTGGCTCCAACATCATGTGGGGATCACATCACACCGCAAGGCTACATTTTCTTACCCTACAAGAAAATATGCAAAGAAAATCCTGATACTTCCACTGAACAAGAGTAAGAAACATGTACACACCATCGTGCTGAACTCATCACCACACTCGGAACAGAATAGGCTCTCCTCCTTTTCATGCAGCATAACATGTGCCTTTAAACTTGCAATGCGAGAGAACTTCTTATTACACTCAGGGCACCGTGGGTCATCTACATTATGAGTTGCCTTGTGTAAAATCAAATTGGACTGAAATAAAAAAAAAACACAATACATGTTGACTGAGTGTTAAATAATGTGACTCAGTCCTAATGCAGAGATTGTGCAGCATAACATGAAGTGGAAACATGACTGTGAATTGTTAGCAGCTAGAGATTTGTAAGGACACACTATTGGTCTGCTTCAAGATAGTATCTCTGTAATATGCCTGAAAAGACTGACTACTATTCTTGGTTCATCTACTGACATTCTATCAACAACACTGGTTATTCAGCACCAAACGGTAGGATGACCTTGTTACTGCAACATTATTATACAGTAATTGAGAAAACCAAGAAATAAAAATGTCAGTAAATTGAACTGCAACACTTCCAAGTCAGATTTCATAACCTCTTGAACACAGCGCTAAAGTGTTATCCATTATACTGCAACACTCAGTTTCACTCTTACCAGTCCAAATTCACTTTTCTATTTATCTCAGTAATTAACCAACTTGATGCAGAAAATTTTTGTTTTACAATAACTTTATTTCATACCTCTACATGTTTCGAGCACATGTGCTCATCATCAGGAGGTCAAAATTGCATTACCTGATGATGAGCACATGTGCTTGAAACATGTAGAGGCATGAAATAAACTTATTGTAAAACAAAAATTTTCTGCATCAAGTTGGTTAATTACTGAGATAAATATACTGAGATGCATGGTCAGCAAAATGTCAAAATCACTTTTCTATGTTTAGTAACAATTTAAATCGATTTCACAAAAATTATTATTTGAAAAAACTGTTGCTCAAACCTGTTCTGATTTCTATTGGTAAGAGTAAAATTTCCATGGCTGAATGTCGCCTTCCCACCAACAAACCCTAGAAATTTCATATCATAGGATGTGCATAAGAAGTTACAATGAGAATACTATGATGGTAACTGTAATTACTGAACATTAGTGGCCAAATACAGACCTTTACACAGTTTGGTTACTTCATTGTTAGACCTTACAAGTGAAGGATTATAAGCATTTACACATGTGTGAGTGTGCAAGCATATAGTTATTTTACTAGGCATTTTCTTACCTCCACATTGAATGATGATGAACATAAATTACACAGAAATGGCTTATCGTCTGAGTGGCACTTCACATGTCTCTTGCACTGCGATGACTTCAAAAACTCCTTACCACATATGTGACACTTGAATGGACCCTGTAATGTTGCAAGTGAAAACTATATACACACTATTCAGATATTTTATTGGATGGGTAGGGGATAACCAGGACACACACACTTACGAGAGCTGGTACCTGGACCAAGATTTGAGCTAGAGACCTATTACATATAAGTACAAGCACCAACAATTGCACTGCATAGCTTGAATGTAGTCCATTCGGCCACCTAAGGTGAAACTTCCGGCATATTATTTAATCAGCACACCAACTAATGCACATACACAACATTTTTTACATTAAAACATTTAAAATCGCTCCAACAAGTTTCGATCCTAAGATCATCTTCAATGAGCTACACTGTTTCTGGCTAAAGTCACATTTTTAAAAACACTCGCTGATTAATTTCCTCATAGTAACTTGGTGCTGTAGCAGCAAGTCGTATTGTGTCAGGCACATTCTCAGCAGCGTACGACTTACACAATATGACATGCTGCCACAGCACCAAGTTAATATAAGGAAATTAATCAGCAAGTGTGTTTAAAAATGTGACTTTAGCAAGGAACAGTGTAGCTCCCTGAAGATGATCTTCGGATCGAAACATGTTGGAGTGATTTTAAATGTTTTAATGTAAAAAATTTTATGTATGTGCATAAGTTGGTGTGCTAAGTAAATGACTCTATGAAATGCATGGTGCAACAATAAAGATTCCAGCATACTGTCTGAAAACTCATAATATAGCCAACTATTTGTGTTCAGTGCTCCTATTTAATAAACCTGTGTTAATTCCTACGTTTATGTATTACTGCATGATAGCTGAAGGAACAGGTCACTGACAGAAATGGAAATCAGAAAATCCTATGGCATGACAAGTGACTCATTCTCCATGGGATTATGCACAGACAGCAGTCTACAACTGGTCTAACTGAAGATGCTGAGCATCATATCCAGATACATACCTTTTAAACTTAATTTCTGACTGCCCATTACACTAAGTACCTTTCCAACAGGAGGATCCACTTCCATGTCTTCCCTCCTCGGTCGCCCTGGCCCCCTTCTTGATAAACTGGGCTGAAGCACTTGATTATTTTGTTGACTAGTCGATGTTAGGGGGATGGTAGTGGACAGATCAAGTGTCAGACATCCAGGCTTCATAATTGCTCCATTATTAGTTGGATCAGTAACTATATCTCCATTTGATCCTTCACCACCTATGTTTGTCAAGTCAATGGTTGCAATATCAACTCCCAGGCTTGGTATGATTGAAATCTTATTGGAATTCTTTTCTGCATGTGCCGCATCCAGTATAAGCTTGCCACTTCCATCTTCAACAAGGCCATCTGTACTTAATACTACTTGACTAGAACCCCCAGACAAAAGGGTCAACTGCCAGAAAAGAAAGAGAATAAATAAGTGCTATTATCAACCTTTTTAATATCTACACCTCACCAAAACATACTTCTAGCTTATAGCATGAAACTGCTTGTATTTCACACTTGACCAATGTGGTTCGTAATCCTTAGTCTTATTATTTTACAGAGAAAATATAAAGTTTTATACATTTTTAAAACAAACCTTGCAACAAATGAGTCCAGGTAACTCAATGAATAAAGAAATTTGCGACAATCTCAATAGAATTTAAATTCCAGAACAGCAGATATTTTTCCCTTCGCCACCACATCCACCCAGCCTCCTACACAATGTGTACCACAAGTGCTCTCTTACAGGTAAGCCAACCTATGCATAAGACAACCAGCAACCTCCATCTAGTGCCAAGACCCAGAATGCATGGAGCTTTGTATCTGCACTACACACAATTACTTGGTCCTGACAGACAGCAAGTTAGACTCGATTACTGGCCAGTGGTTATACTGATACCTTTGAATCGCACCAGGAATTTAACTGTTGTGATGGAAAGACATACAACATTTAATGAAAAACTCTCCCTTGATTCTAATGTTCCCAGGTGGCAAAAAGAAACCAGATACGTCAATATACCTACCACCTACAGGTGATATTCCTTTTACAACCAAGAAATATTAATAAAAACCATTCCCTCCTTTTATGGAACCCAGATGTTTCTAGATGCCATTTGCTGCAACCTTTCTTAGATGTTATAATTCAAATAATAACCATACAAACCCATACCTGACTAGAATCAAGATACACTGTGCTGCTTGCTAGGTTTTTAAGAATGAAGTTATGAATGGCAGAACCTGAATCAAGTATTGAGCCATCTTGAAGCAAGTGCAGTGGTAGTGTCACATATGTTGTGCCACCATCATCCAGGGCTAAATCTGAAATGCAGGATCATGCATACATAAGCACATTACATAGAACAATAACAGTGATATGTTGAATACATAGTTGAAACTATCAGACCTAAATCTTAAATTGCTTCTTTTTAATCCAACAACACTTCACTGTTCTGATATACAGTTTCTCTTGACTGCGATTGTTGGTGTCATTTTTTTTTTGACTGAAAAGTCTTTCCCTCGTACTTGGATTCACTAAATAATAACAGTACCACAGTATAATAGCGAATATACAAAAAAATCAAGGAATTAACAATCACCTGCAGAAGCTAGCATATTGGTGCCATCAGAAAACACAAGTCCTGAGTTACTAAGGGCAGTTTCAGTGGCAAGTGAGACAATTTGTGTATCTGACACGTCACTCTTAACACAGTTAATGTCATCCATGTTCTAAAACAGATAAAAACATAAATAAGGGATGTATAGCAAACATATGAAGAAATCTAATGTTTAACAGTATTCCAAATTCTCTACAAGGTCACATTTCTTTTATGGGTAGAACAAACTGGTGCAAACTAATCAAGATGATATCTTACAGATGGAAAACAGAAAGTGGTGATAAAATCATCTATTGCTGACTGGAAGGACTTCCCATACTAGAGACAATAAAACACGAGTTCCTCAACGGTCAAACCTAGGGCCCTCGCTTTGCATAACACACATCATGATCTTCCTCCTCCAATACACATATCATAACTTATAACACACACTGATCATTCTAGTGCCATAACATTTGTAAAAATGTTGCTAATCTGTGCCTCAGTAAATATATTTATATCTTCTGTGAGTAAATGATTTACTGCTAACAGCCTGGCCTTAAATTTCGATAAAACATAATAAACTTCTAATAACAGTTTACTCCAATAAATGTAAAATATTTTAATAATAATATTTTATATAATTTTCTGCACCTGTTTAGAGTGGCCTTCCATCTGGTGCCAAGGTCAAAGGAACATCACAGCTATAACTCTACTCTGCCTCATTGGTCTTCATAGCCTGTTCTAGGGTGAACTTTACTTTAGTACAGATCAGCAGCATTAACTATTCTATGATTCTAGGTGTAATATTTAAGTGAATAATACATTCTGATCTATGCCTATCTGTATGCTATGTCATGACTAATTCCATGAACTATGGTAATTTTGACTAAATCCTGAAATCATGAAATGCACTGAAATTTGTACGTAAAAACATATCTGGGAACATCCCTTTCATATACTAAGGTTTCTCCAAGAATTCCTGCATTTGGTCCAGGCATGCAGGACACATAACGTATATGACTCCAGACTGTATCTTCTGGGAAATGGGATTTTTTAAGGTTAAAAAACCTTTGAGTATTGATTTTTTAAAAAAACTTTAATTCCAACCAAACAGGAAGTACTCAACTTATACTGAAATATTATGTTTATTGGACCGTGCATCACTGTGATAGTTGAAGAATAAAAGACCAACTTGATGTCACTTGCTATTTTATTTCCCTTCTTATGCGCTCAACATGTTTCGGACATTAATATATCCATCATCAGGAGCTTGCGACTATTCTGTTGAATTACCACATTGGTCGTATTGTTTTTGGTTAGATGTGTGTTGGAGTTTCGGTGTGGTTGGGTTGTTGTGGTATCCGTGTTGCAGGCTGAAGCCTGTCCGAAACATGTTGAGCACATAAGAAGTGAAATAAAATAGCAAGTGACATCAAGTTGGTCTTTTATTCTTCAATTATACTGAAATAATCAACAGACCAATGATTACAACTCATCACTTTCAGTTATTTAGTATTTAATATAACATATTCTGGCCTGTATGGCAATCATCAGGTACAACAAGTATAAAATACTCAGAGGAAGGTTGACCGCAATGCTGAGATGTCACTCTTTAGAATGAAAATAGGAACTGTAAATGAATGCCATGTATCTGATATAAGTCACGTTCTTAAAATATTCACATTTTGCTACAGTATCTAAAATATTATGTTAAAAACATGTACTTTAACAAAAGCTGAATACATTACATCATGGATCTTATCAGAAACAAAGTATTCTTTTGAAATTAATATTTTCATCATAAAGATTGAGCTTTCATTATATCGTTGAACTTACTTTGTAACACCTGATGATGGTTATATGGGTTGAAACATATTGTACTGAATATTATATAACTAATGCTGCCCAGTTGTGATTGATGATCAATTGTAATTCCAATACATAAGTGCCACAACAGGCAAAGCCTACTAAAACATTAATTTAATTTAGAGAGCAGTACTTGAATTTCTGCGATCAAGAGTATTAGTCTGATCTACCTCTGCTAAAATAAGATGAAAATTTGGTGATTTCTGAACCATTTAGTTCATGGAGAGGTTTCATAATCTACCCTGACTTTGGAATGGAATACTGAAAAAAGTGACAGAATTCTGTTCTTCTCACAGAATAGAATACGGAATAATAGTAACTTCAAAACAGCTTTAAAATGGTGTTTGAATCTCGGAAACAAAACTTACCCCTTACAACTCAAGTAGAATATAAACAGCAGCAGGAAGTAATATTCTAGACCTACGCAGTACTTAAACCCATGATTGGTAAGGAATATGATCTATTGGGAAATATTCTTTGGGAAGTAGCACAAAGGATTAATCTCCAAAAGTTTCACAATATACATTCAAGGTTCAAACCATGTAACAAACCAGTAAGATTAACATAATTATTAGAATGTGAAAGGCAATTTCTGTTTACAATGCCAATAAAGAATACGGTCTTAACTTAGGTTATGAAAATAAGAAATGCTGGTGTTCCTCTCCTTGTACAGTATTATGTGGTTTTCATTATTCAAACTACATACACACTATAAGGTAAAAAATAATTACACAAGATCATATTAACACACCCACTCTAGCTTAATGTGAAAAGGGCTACTTGACTCAGATACAGTTAAAATTACTTGGCTGTAGAACATCTGAATTTGGCCACTCACTTCCATCTGATGTGAAGGTTAGGAATGTGTGCAGCTACACTTGCCTTCCTCATAATGTCTTCATGGTATGGTGCTTAAATAAGCATAGGGACAGCATTAACTCTACATTACCATCCAACACAAACCTCAGGTATTCTCCTTACAATAAATTCCTTCAGATCCAAGTTGATGCTGTCCTCCCATTTAGTATTTGGTCTTGCAAATAGTCATTTATAGAGAAGCTTCCATACCAAATTTCTGTATGTATGCTTTATATCCCCACATGAGCTATATGAACAGCCTACCACACCTTCCTAGATTTTGCTACCTTGTCAGTAGCACCTGCCCTTTATAAATCATAGAGCTCTGAACAACTGCAACAAAATAACCAACCTACTACTACATTTCATGTTTATAAAATATGCCCACATTAAATATTAAGTACAGGTTGCAAGTCAATAATTAAAAGTATAGGGACAATGCATAACTCTACGTTTGTAACATTTTTTCCTAATTCAGCAACAAAAAACAGAGAGGAGGAGGGGGAACATTTTCAATTTGGGTAAATACAGTATATAAACACAAACACTCCTTAGTTTTCCTATATACATACTTCCCATCCCCATTACAAAAACTGGCATTCTCTAAACAAGTTTCAGAACTCTCTCTTGGGCAGTTAATATTTCATATATCAGTATTATAATTTTATTTAGCTCAGCAAGCAGCCTCTTGAAGTTCAACAGCCTTGCTTATGACTACAATTACGGGCAACTTGTGAGTTACTTAGCATTTCTGTACTAGCTAATAATAAGAATTTATTTAAGTCTAGTTTTTACAGTTCTTGAGGCTACCTTCCAATTAACACCAGGTTGTCATCATGGTAGCCCAATTCATTTTGATGCTTGTAATACTATTCACACTTCTTTGGTTTTATTAAACCATTTATATTTGATTGTGTTAAAATATCTGCCTAAATTTATCTGATTTTTATTGGTGCATCATAATATTGTCCTGTAAACTTATTTCTGTACTTGCCGCAGATGTTATTTTGCATCAGATGAAAAGAAAAGATAGTTTTATTTTGTGGACTGGAAATCAAGAAAGGAAGAGCTTATGATTGGCAATCTAAATATGTGCTTAGGAGAGAAAAACAATAAAGAAACATCCAGGATACTCCTGTATTCCACATTAGATCTGAACTGGTAACTCACATATATGTCAGTCACGTTACAGCACTAACCTCTACCTGGGGTTTAGGTTAAGAATGAATGGAGGTGTACCTCTACTCCCCCTACATGCCTACAAGGGATGACTTTACCTTCTGCCACATTACAGATAGCAAATTTTGTTCAATTATGACACTAATTAATACAAAACTTCTGACAATGCAGATGATTGTGTCCACTTATTACTGTCTCACACAATGGTCAGTATGTACTGTAACTCTGAGCCAGTGATCCCAATCATAAAAACCTGAACCAGAATAACTATATTTATTTACCATCATACTGCTGACTAGACTACAGTTTCTGTGACAATAGGGCAGTTCCTGAATATCTGACTAGGTCAATTTGAATCAGTCAGTAACAGTTACATAAGGACAAAGGTGACAATTTGTGCAAATGATGTGTTAGGTTACACTGTTATTTTCTACCTGAAACATTTTCAGGACTTATTTCTGCCTTTAAATATGTTGTGTCTTCTGTTATTCTTGTATCTTTCTCTTCAGTAACAGGCATAAAATTTGTCAATTATACATCTTTTATGAGCAACTTAATCTTTTCCATTTATACAGCACTCTTGTTGTAATAACACTAAGACAGGGCAGAGCTTCATGTGTGGTAAGGTATTACAAGTTAGTCATATGATCCTAGCATCTGTCCTTCATTCAGCACGTCTTTATTGTTACTTTACACAAAGTAAAGTTAAACATAGTTGCCAGTAAAATAACGAATAAGTATTACAGGAGAGCTATGAGAATAGGCATGGGTTCATTCTTGTGTAGTTGTAGCAAGTATACAAACCTGCTACACGAGCTTATTTGTAATGAAAGTTTCTATCAAATACAACAGTACACGAATGTTATTTACATCAGTCTCTCAACATGTTTTGGAAGCAACTGTAATCAGGCAAGTACTCCTTCACCCACAGGCTTCTGCTAGATTTTAATGAAATTTACAAAGTTGCAAACACAGTCTGTAGTTTTTAATGGTACTCTGGTCGCATGAAGGCAGTAAAGGATAGACTGATTTCAGTGTAAGTGATAAGTGGTTCTTTAAAACTGTGCCAAGTGGGTTATGAATTCTACTCTGCTACTTACTACACAGTGTACTTTTAGTTCAGGGTCTCAGCCTGGCAGGTGTCATGCATGGGAGGTTTATTACATAAGAAGCCTGCATACGTGATAAAAACTCTTGTGATGGTGGGTACGCCAACACAGGAGATTATTATATATGCTCTGCACCATGCATACATCAACATCTACAAAGCTGTGAACACCATTACCACATTTCAAGGTTAATTTAAATACATAGCATAAAACAGTTTTATCTACCAGCCAAAATATATCACTTAATTTGTAAGTTTTTATGGCTACAAGCTCTAACACAATAAAACAAACTAATTACCAAGCTGCAAAAACGTACTTGGGTGTGTCAGGCGTGCCATTCAACAAATGGAACATTCTTCACATACAGATGGCCTGTGGATTTCCTACTCCTTTAAATTAAAAACTTGTCCAGCATTTATAAAATTTAATTTCAGTAAACTTGGCAAATCTGTTGCTGCAAATTTCATCCTTGTGAAAATGGCATGGTTATCTATGAAGTATATGCAGTCTCCACTGTAAATGTATATGCTACTGTATGCATAATCGTGTATTACGTTAAATGTTATAGTTGTCTTGTCACAAAGGAAATACATTTTTGGGGGAGGTGCTTTGAAATCCCCTACATGTACGTATTAGCAAAAATTACAACAAACATAACATAAACAAACAGTACACATAAGACAACACATGCATTTAACAAATTATTTAATTTTTCACTATAATCATATACACGATAGAACATGTATGAAATCTGCAATCTCATGTTCAAGTAAAACCGCCAAATGTGCACGTCTTCGGGCAACTTCATTCATATTTCATTTGACTTCCAAAGACCACGGCCTACTTTACGGTATCATTCCGCCCCGCGAATAAACACACACTAGCCCGCGTGTCAAAATACATACCTCAATAATACACACTTAAATGCAGTTCAGACTTATTGAAGATTACTTTAACATATCTCTTTTAGGCAAAATGGATCGTTCGACGTTCAAAGTAACACATATTCATTCTATTTAATGTACACGCATAATCACCAAAAACAACATGGCGGAACAAGGAACTGCAACAGATTTCCTGTCACCAATCAGCACGATTTTAAAACAGCAATATAGATGGCAGGAACATTGCACAGTTCCAGCCTGCCACCATACGGCGAATGCTGTAAGTATTTTCAACGAGCATGACGTAATGTGGATCTGAGTGTACGAACCGAAATGTACATACTCCAGTATGGGGCTGCAGTTCTCGCAATAGTCAAAATTGCGGCCTTTGTGTTTTAAATGGCTGTAAAATGAGGCGACTCCTGATGACGAACCTAAGGATAAAGGAACATGCAAATTATGCAACCACTGCAGAAAATGGTGGCGGGGTGTGGGGCTGACCATGGCAAAAGCGTCATACGTGAATAAGAACAAGGCGGAGGAGAAGTTGCAGTGGAGAAAGAACGTCGCTCCGTCGGACGCCGTGTCGGTATGAACGAATAGAGTAATAGAGATCGGGGAAGGCGTTACGGGCAGTGCTGAATCTGAATGGCTACTTCAAGAAGCTTTGGTCTGAAGCATTGGGGTTCCTCATCCACCTGGATGAAACAGGAACATGTGTTCGATCTCAACCAAACTTCAATTAGGTCGATATTTTTTATCCAATGCCGCACATGTCCTTGAAGGACTTCGTGGTCTTCCCTCCTGGGCATGGCAGAAGTGTAACCGACTTCTCAGATTGGGACGCCCATGAGGCGCGGTTACGTTGTCCCGATGATGTGAGTGGTGATATAGGAGGATGTAGTACCAGGAGGGCCCTTAAACCTAATTTCTACTAACCTACCCAGACCATGGTCACCGC
>Ga0123355_10007286_pt1 | contig 16548 bp, 6 predicted proteins | sample TergutEmb28metaG_3_FD_89872 | JGI IMG/M metagenome (GOLD analysis project Ga0123355, IMG submission 89872) | Embiratermes neotenicus P1 segment gut microbial communities from Petit-Saut dam, French Guiana - Emb289 P1 | ecosystem: Host-associated > Arthropoda: Insects > Digestive system > Gut ...
GATACAGTAACCTCACAATAGATGGCTCTATATATCCCTCAGAGCATTTTGCATTTGGCGCGGTCTTTGTATGTCAGGCCGGAAACTTATGGACCCACCTACGTATATATATATATATATATAATGTAGGAAGTTTCTTAAGTTGGCACAAATCCCATCTCGAGCTATATTTTGCCTTTATACTGATGTCTAAAAAAAATAAAACATGCATCCGTATGACATGACATGACTATAAGATAGGCGTAGGATTTTCTCCAAAAATGTCTTGTATCTTAACATACGGCAGACACTGGGCAGTGTACGACATAATATTTTATCATGAACTACGAATGTCAGGATCAGGTAGATCATAGAAAATTTACACATATCGATTTAAGGAAGTCCATGCACACAACGGCCTCTGTGCACATGATATATTTTCTGTAGCGAGACTTGAGGTGCCCCAGGCAATGAATGGACCTTTATCACACCTAGGGAAGTAACGTCTGGCGGTGTGTTAGATATGTGCCGACACTTCAGAACATCCTCGTTTCTCCATCATTCATTCGGTGAATCGAATGTCAATTTAAATTTACTTGGACTGATTTATCGTTCCTGAAGATAGAAACAACAGGGGTCCTCTGAAACCCATTACATTTATGCCAGATTATACGGCGTCATTTCCCAGAAGACAAAGATATTTATTGAATGTGGTTTCCCTCGCTACTGTTTATTAAATTTGTAAATGGGGAGGATTTCTTTCCACAGTTGCATTCATTAAAACTAATGTTCAGTGTAATTACACTTCTAATTATACTTACAAATCAGTGAAATTGGAGGCATTTATGATTTGCAATTTCAATATTTACTATTTTCATTTCAAATTAATTCACGCAGTATCTCGAGTTGATCTTATATAACTCTGTCACTCTTGCTTAAACTATATTTAATGGCGCTGTATATTTGCTTTGCGTCTTGTTTCAGTTGTCGTTTTAAAATACGAGTAAAACAGATCCCAGGAAACAAAGAGAACCGCGGTGTGCCTAAAATGAGGACGTATAGGAGGGTCACTTTAACTTTGTCTGCACTGATAATCGTCCGAAAATGTGTCAACGATCAGAACGATAGCATTTGAAAGCCGAGAGCATAAAGAGATTTTAACATAGAAGTGACAATGGAGAAAAATGGGTAAAATGGAATTGTATACTATTTGCCTCTTACCTAAAATTATTATTGCGATTTAGATCAAGGACCATAAAGCATTTGGGACATGCTGTAGGGGTCAAGCAGGTGGTGTTCTAAATAAACACTGCACCCAGGCAATATGTAGGGGCCACAACGATTAACCTCCTTGGTCTCTGGACTAGATGGAGCTGAAAATATCACGTTACTGTTCCCATACCTTCATGGTTAAAGCATCAATATTAAATGGATATGTTTGTAGTTGTGTCCCTGTTGCCATCTGTAGGTGGTGGAGTAGAGAACAACTCATATTATTCTCGGGACTCGAACCAAGGTCATATCAATCGATAGCTACTTAGAAGAGTGCGAAGGAACTATATATATATATATATATATATATGTATGTATCTGTATGTGCGTGCATGCACCCGAGAAAAGTGGAAGGGAATGTGGAGACAAAACAAGAAACCCTTTAATTGAATTATATATAAAAATCTTTTGCCATTGTTAGGTGAACTGATCTGCTTGTTAATAAATTCAAGTAGGTGATTTTCTCTGCTGCATTGGTTTTTTTTCCCCCCCATGGCTCGACAGCCGTAGTGGGTCTAGGTCTCCTCATTGTTGACCTTGCTAGATCATACTCAGACACACCACACTCGGTAGGACTTCTCTGGACGGTTGATCAGACCGTCACAGAGACCTGTACATGACAACACAAAACAATCACTCGACACAGATAACAATGGCCCGGCGGGATTCGAAACCGCAATCCCAGCAGACCAACGGTCGCACACCCACGCTTTACACTGCGCGGGCATCGCGATCGACAGCTGTATTGGTATACCGTTGGTAAATTTGTACCATAATCCCAAGTATTTCTTACCATCAACTGCACGATCGTTTATCGAGGACTAAAACAGTGCTCTTCGTTCTTATTACACATTATATATCAACCTATTTGTATATCATTTCAGCGATCCGGTATGTTTCGCTGTTGTAGTGATAGATAACATAAAGAATTTCGTAATTCCGCCACGTTTTTTTATCTACATTATCCAAAAAACCTAAACGCATGAAGCATTTTGTTTGAATAATTATCTATTTACATGTTTTATTCAAGGGGACTCCATTAAGTGACGCTAGTGCCCTTGCAACTGCACAGATTTGTGCTTCCGCTATATTGTTAATGCAAGCTGTAGGAGATGAAAAAGCGACAGCTTTAATTGGCTTCGTAGAATAATATTTATATAGGCTCTAATGAAAGTCATTTAACTGGTACAGACGTTGAAAAGACAAACATACACGGAGAATAATGATTTTATAAGTGTATTGCTTTTCCTCAGGAAATGAAAGTGGGATAGGTTAGAGTGTGTTTAAATGAAGTAGACAAATTTCTGAATCAGTGTGTTTGCCTCTGCACCATTGTCTTAGTCAGACAGCCTCCATTGTCTTGTGTCTGATTATTTCAAGCTCCAAGAAACACATTACTGTTGAGAACCATTTATACGCCCCCGTCATTAGAGCTTCATAATTTGTGTGTGTGTGTGTGTGTGTATGTGTGTGCAGTGTTAAATTATTCATACGCTTTTGCAGTTTTAGTGTTTTGTTATATTTTGTGTTTCCTGTAAACACAGATACTGCATTAGTTTCAATGATAAGCTTACGAGACGGGAAATAAGTTTAGAATCTAATGGTACTAAGAAAGTGACATCAAATTTGAGATTAGGCCCAAGTATCCAGCCCGATTTAACTTACATTTCATGCAGAGTATCTCATATATTTAATCTGTAATTAATCTGTAGGAATCAAATTAAATTAGGTAAAAAATTAGCTTAAACCCTCAACACTATGGTTGGCCTAAAGATGAAAGTCGCCCCGTAACATGACACGAAGGCACAGAGAATGAGTAGAAGCGTAAGTATATACATTCTGACCCTCGGCGGTAGGTGGAGTGGGTGGTCAATCCTTTACCTCTTTGAAGAGCCATGGTACCCATCGTACATGAAGTTTGGTGTGGTCCAGGGCCAGTATGGACGGTTGTAGGGAAGAAAAAATGTCTTTTCTGCACCGGGGTTCAACCCCGAGCCCTCCACTCTGTGGCGAGTCTCAAATTAATCTAATACCATTGATTAGTATCAGAGAAAAATTTTAGGAAGTGAAAAATGCAACTTACACAGTATTCTTTAGTTTGGCCTAGCCTACTTCGTGACAATGAATTTATGAAAGAGGAATAAAAGCGCATAGGAAAAAAACGTTTAGTGCTTACTTCGGTTTTGTGGCATTTTGAAGTAAGAGTACCCTTCAGACTCGTCTGCTCCCGTGACAATCAGAGTTATTTTCGTTGATATGAAACTCTGTAATCTTAGGTAAAGCATGAAGTTAGTTTCTTTCTAAATAACGTCCTGCTAAGTCTGCTACTGGAACAGATTTCTGAGAATTCATATCTTCTGCTCAAAATTGCGATCATTAATCAGTTCCACCCCAATGGCCGCTTCAACTCCGGAGTCAGGGCTCCAGATGTTCACTGAATAAGAAGTTGACACAATTCAAGAGCCAGTTAACGCGGTCACCAGCTACACTGCTTGACCCTGAATATGAAGCCAACAGCACCCTTCTAAACGTGGGTAATCATGTGCCAGCAGGTGGTGTAACGTTCCACAAGATTTTCATTTTGAATAAAAGTACTAGCCGCAATGGGAATCGAGCGTCTGTCCTGCGATTTGTAATCATCTTACAACCTTACTGACGTTTACCCTGGTTTACAGACTTACTTAGAACATTTCTGTTACCTTCAGTACTTCATAATAAATGTACTGACTGTCTTGAAGCTATTATTCTTACTGGAAAGATCCTCGTCATAAAATCTAATTTTTATGAAGATATGGGATGTTTTACCCTAATATTTACAAGCTAATGAACCCTTTGTTTGGGCATACTGTGGAGTAAAACACCGAATACGGAATCACTTTAATTATCAACAAATAAATGCACTTATATAAAATTTCACATTAAAACACTTAAAATCATTTCGACATGTTTCGATCCTAAAATCATCCTCAGGGAGCTACGTTGTTCCTTGCTAAAGTCATTTTAAAAACAGTCACAAAATAATTCCTTTATATTAACAGGGTGTTGTGGCAGCATGTATGTAATATAAATTATACTTCTTAAGTATATTGTCAATAAATTATATCAACTGAAATTTTTATATATACAAATAATTAGGCTCTTTGGATTGAAAGAAGGTTTACGCATAAACCTTAAATTAAAGTGATTCTACGAAATGAACGGTGCGACAAGAATGATACCGAATACGGAAATTTATTGTGTAATGATATTAATTTATTGCTCAGTGAGTGGTGTGTTAAAACATAGCATACTTTTTTTTTAAATATGAGAGTAATGGATTTCTTTTTTCTTTTATCCCTCTCGTGATCATTGTCTTACCCAAGAGGCCCCTTATTAAATGAGTTATATCATACCGTGGTGTTGCTACACCGCTCAGCCTTCCTAGTAGGAGGCGCTAAACAAAGGGACACTTTTTTTGACACATCGTCCTGGCATAATTTTTATTTAATAAACTCATTGTCACATCGTCTTCTTTAATGATAACGCAGCACCCTTTGAAGGCCGAGTCCAAGTAATTGTGCACACAAGGTCAGTCATTCTGACAGTTGTGGCGTCTAGCCCCAAGATTTTATGATTTCATTAAGTTGAGGGTCTGACCTTTACAGTAGTAGTCACTTAGGGGCTTCGCCCCGGACGAGAGGGTGGGTTATTCTGCTGGCGAGGGTCTTGGTTTTGTAAAGAATACATATATATATATATAAACACACACATATACATATACACACACACACACAGAGGGTGCCAAAAAAACGTATATACATTTTAACGACAACCTTGCTTCCGCCATTTTCTTTGACTGTCCTGCCTGTCACATGGTGACGCTAACATTCATTTGATTAACGCCATCTTTTGAGCGAACGTCCTACCGTAATTCAGTTCAACTTCGAAAATTAATACATAGGTAACATCTCTTACAATGTGTATACATTTTTTGGCACCTCCTGTATATATGTCTGTGTTTTGGAAGGATTAAGCTTAATAATAAAACTATTTTCTGTACTACATATATCCAGTACCTACAAATCAATACAAGCGTTCAAAATACGTCACAGAAAAAAAAAACACTTTGCAGGAAGAATTTCGACTTATTGATGGTGGTAAATTCAGTAACCACTGGACTTCGAAATGTTAAGATGGTCAAGAAAGTCCTCGCAAGTGGGAAATCCAAATGTTCGTGTTTTTCGAAAAAGGCTGACTTTGGTTGATGCTATCATGAGGTACTCGTAAACAGCCTTCACCGAAGGATGTATTTTAATAATATTATTCCAAACATGTCCTACTACTGCCAAATGGGTCCTTGTGGTTTCTCACTGAAAATTTCCGAGTTTCCCCATGCGGGTTACATGTTTGGTCTGTCTCATTATCTGTCATTTAAATAATCACCCCAGCGACAGATAAAGTATCTTGATGACAGGACCACAACTAACGAGTCCATGTAACTTGATTTCCGAAATTCGTGTGCTCACATGTTACATTATCTACTGGGTACCACTGATATCAAAACGTTAACTTCCTCTTAATCCTATAGAATGATAGTTTGAAAACATTATATTGCGTGTGTTTTCACTTGTCTTCCTTAAATGCCTCTTACAAACTTTTGAATTACTTATTTCATTAAATTGGATTTCTTATATTTCTTTGTGATGTTACTTTAATGGTATACATGATTAATTTATCCCAAATTTAAATTCATGGTGTTGGCCAATTCTAAGGTACTGCTGCAGAACAAACGGGGGAAGGGAAGGGTATAGGATGAACCTTTGAATGTGAAAAGGTGGAAATCAGAATGGTCCCTGTTCAAACCATGGTGACGTGGTGGGGTGTCAGGGATGTATAGCTCCACTAGGGTCTAGATGAGGTGATGTGTAAGGTTTCGTCATGCTCGCCAGGAAAGCGCTTCGCGTACCCAATAGCAGGAGGCTGGGTGGCTCCAGATATGATGGTCTGCCCGTTTTGTACAAAGCACAAGTTTCACAACCCTGCTGAAATCGACACACGTCTTCCGACCCCGTGGCCTGATCACTGTATCGAATAAGCGTACGCGGTTCCTGCCACAAAGCATATCCGTCTGTACAACATGTCCTTGAACATGCCGATTGTTACTGCTAAGCCTCAAATTCAGTCGCTATTAACATTCTCGTTCTGGTTTTCATGCAAAAATCTTTCCATTTAACTGTACGTTCATGACAGTGTATAATTTCAGTTACTGGAGATCAATGAATAATTAAATGAAATTGTTGGGCTTAATGCGTTGCATATCTGTGCATTATAGAGTACTTATACTACGTAATAAACAAACAAAAGCACATCGATAAAATGTGTTATCATATATTACCAATCACTGACATGTTTCGGTCTCTTCTGCTACCATCATCAGGGTGTCATACAAAAATACCAACACTATACAAACAATGGCACAAAATTTGTGTCTAAAACAACTTGGTGTTATAGTTACAACGTAATATATTAGCTATACTATCAGGTGTTTTTAATTTGCAGTTGTTTTTATGTTGTTTATATTTCTGTGTGACACGCTGGTGGTGGCAGAAGCGACCGAATCACGTCGGTGAAAATATTATATGATTAAACATATTTTTCGATGTGCATTTGTTTTGAAATAAATTGAAATGCCAACTTCATGCTACTAGGTAATTTTATTGATGTATTCTTAGCTCGACATGTTTCGGGTACATAAGCCCATCATCAGGAGCATTAGATGTTGAGTTGCAGCATATGGTTTTCTGCACCCGAATTTCTGGATGGGTGGTTGAGAGCCGCTGCGTAGATCGTGTGTACGGTGCGGATGGTGCCGCACGGCACCATCCGCACCGTACACACGACCTACGCAGCGGCTATCAAGACCACCAGCCACCCAAAAAAACATCAATAAAATTACCTAGTTGCATGAAGTTGGCATTTCACTTTATTTCATGGGGAAGATGCACGCTCAAGTGCATTTGTTTGTTTGTTGCATAGTATAAATCATTTGTTGGGGTTGGCAGTACGTATCTCTTTCATGTACCTTATGAAGAAAATATGAAAGTAACTGTAAATATCTTGTATTTCTAAGCCAGATACTTCCTGCGAAAGAGCTTATGTATTTTGTTCCGATAACATTGTAAGTTCACTGATGTATTGATGCACTTTGTTGCCATTATCGTTGCGGATGTATTGATTGTTCTCGTCATTAGTAATGCTGTATGTTGTGGCTATGTCCGACATGGCATTAGTTCTTGTCGTTTGTGCTGCCTGTGTTCCAATTCGCCATCATGATCGATCGTGTCAGTGGGCTCATTACGTTGTGATCACAATAATGTCGCCTTCTTTCTCATTTGCACCAGTACTATCAACACAGCAGTTTTTGTGTTTGTTCCTGTTTATAGTCCTCCACAGCTTTCTGTTTGTTACATTCCCACTCCATCGTCATAATCTTTAATTGTCCATCTTTATGTTTATTCTTCCCTACACAATGTTACCTCTGTATTTTCGCTGCTCATTTCATTTCTATTTGCTCTTAGTGTCCTTGTTTAAGTAAATACGTGTATTAGAATATAGGGAATTATTATTATCATTATTATTATCTTCATCATCATCATCATCATCTCCTTTATGCAGGGTATTTATACTTATATTCCTGAGACAAACTATGTCCATAGAGAATATAGTGTTGCAGCTATTCTGTTGTTACTATTCATGGTGCTTATATCGTTTGTTTCAGTGTTGAATCTAATGTATTTTTACATTAGTACTTTCCGAAGTATGTGTGCAGTGCCCAATATGGCTGTTTTCTGTAGTTTTTTGACTTCATGTTTTCGTGGTGTGTTGCTCACGTATTTTCTATTATTATTATTATTATTATTGGCAAACAGGATAACGTAGTCGGTATAGCGATTCGCTACATGCTGGACGTTTCGGCGATCTTACCCTGGAGGGGGAGACGAGATACTTCGCACCTGTTCAGATGGACCCCGAGTCCCATCCACCCTCCTGTACGGTAGTACCGGGTCTCTTTAGGCGGTAAATTTGCCTGAGCTTGGTTCTGGCCACCCACTCCTATGTAGTGCCGAAGTAATGAATAGGTTAGAGCTATACTTCTATACCCTGTCCTGTGCCTTCATAGCAAGGGGAAATTTATTATTGTTATTATTATTATATTTAGCTTAACTAACTTCCAATCTGGTGGGTTCCAGGGTGAAACCAGACGGAGCGCATAAATGACCCACTCTCCGCTGTCTGTTCCCGAAATTAAGAATGCTTGCATCCGTACATTATCTACTCTACTTTCCTTGCGTCTTTACAATTTTAAGGCAAGGCATCTCCGGTGTGTGTTCCTCCTTTGGGGGGTGGGGGGTATGTATATTGCCATGCAATGCAATACACACACACACACACACACACACACATACACACACACCCTCATAAGTTCAGAATGAAGATGGCTCTAAAAAGCCGAAACATGTAGCTGAATGCTGTAATTTCATAAAATAATTAATACAAAAGTTGTGTTAGGCTATATTTTATTATGTCATTACTTAATTAATTGCGTCCTGCTTAATTCAGGACAAACACTTTACCTATTATTATTATTATTATATATGTAAAAACCATTAAAATTTAACTTCTGCTTATTATGCAGTGAGTGGCGTAGGTTTTCCAAAATGCTCCCTTGGGATATTCTTTTATAATTATTTACGAGCATTTTTCGTATTGAGAAAGGCTAGTTTCTTGAAACACCGAACGCTATTTCGTGAATTAATATTCGTTTCCAAGGCTATGAGACAGCCTGGTTTCATTGCGCGTTATACTTTCTTTTGCAGCTTGGTTTATTTTTATCTCTGCTGTAGGTTCAGTATTTTCGATTATAACAGGCCACTGGTGTTCAAACCCTTGACATCCGTGGAACCGCCGTTACTAAATTGAATTTTCGCCAGAACCTCTTATAGAACACGTGAAATTCTTGGGTCCAGAAATAAAATAAGACTATTTACATGGTAAACTTTTATTTAAGATCTCAATATTGTGGAACATTTCTGAGAGAAGAAAAATTATTTTTGCTGATTTGCATTGGAAAAATAACCCAGCGCCGTTTATGCACAAAGATTTGGAGGAAAATGAAAGAACAATTAAAGATTATCAGGATTATATTTTACATTTTTTTAAAAAAGTTAGTATGACTTTAAGAACCCAGACTGGTGTACCGTATTATAATAGGCCCTGTAATGTAAAATACCATAACGTTTTCCCGCTATTTGTAACCTGACATAACATGTGCGCATGTATAATCTTAACCCTTACCCCGCTAACGTGGAGAATATGGTGAGCTCCTAATTATGCCAGAAAATGGCAGATGGGATTTAATTCGGCGTTTAAAGGGTTAAATGTGAAGTTAAATTTTGTCTTATAATAAATGTATTCCCATACTGCTTACCAACTGCACAAAGCATTTAACGTTTGTACACTATGCGCCAGTTCTTTTAGCAGCCAGACGACGTCTAACCAACTGTGATTCAATTTCCGGCAGATTCAGGTTCTTTCAATACTCCATGATTTTGACATGCCCTCTGGAAGCCACGAAGACGCCTGTGCAATGGATAAGGGTGGCTGCTACCTGGAACTCTTGAAGTTGGGTGCACGTCTTGATGTAGCGTTGGGGTTAAGAATCTATTGAAAGTTTTCGTATAGTGGTGCTTATTAGAGCAGGTGGGCAACTTCAGTTTCGCTTAAGTTTTATTGTACGATTATGCGCTGCGGTAAACAAGATACTTTTAAATGATGGCTTGTCACTGAAAAGTACTGCTGTTTGCCACATTAACTACATAGTGAGCTTCATTCTGCCGCCAAGTCGCTACTGTCACTTTGTCTTCATCAATGTCATTGTCATTTTGTCGTCTTCCCTATTATGATCGTTTCCACCTGCGTGTATGGTCAGCATTCTGGACGGAACCAATTACTCGCTGGGGACTCCTTTTAGTGGACTCAGCAACAGACACGCTCTGCACTAGAGCATCAGCAGTCTGAAGACGTGCAGTGATTTAGAAACGCGATTCTTCCTCCTCTGTATCTACTTCTTTTCCAAGTCCCATAGGTGTTGTTGCAATTTAGGGCATCCTGAGTTTCTGACGTAGAAACTTTCGAGTGTTCATTTCGTTTTTTAATAATAATCATATCTACGTGACATTTTGTGCTGTTAGATTCTTTCAAAGTGTTAAGGAAGCCAAAAACTTTGAAGTAGGGATTCTGATTGTGAATTTTGAACACACAAAATGAAATGCCTGCAAATTGGTTAAAGTTTATTTCGCACAAGATCGTGACGACACGGAATACTTGGTTCTTACCTTAAAGACGCTTTGATGTAAAGCTAGTTGTACTCGCTTTTTTTAATGGTTGTGTGCGTAGAGTGGTATTGTACGTAACTTACTGCGATTAAATGCCAAAAAAGAAGGCGTTAACTTTTAATTTCAGGTGGCTTTTCTCTTACAGTCGATACTTATAAAACATTGCTTTAACGACCGTGTCGTATTATCTCATACCTATACTCATTTCCATTTCCGGCAGGGCAAGAGGTACTTCTCTTCTCAAGAGCACAAGTACCAACTTAGGGATTTTCGTGATTAATGGGTACTGAGAGCTTTTATCCAGGGTAAAGCGACCAGGGCATGAGGTTGGCCATTCACCTTCATCTAGTATGGAGCTTTGGGATGAGTGGAGTTATGCCCAACTTCCCCACATGGCTTCATCTCGTGCGCAGAGAAAACTTTTACCATATTCCAGTATTTTTCAATATCTGCCTTCCTATTATAGGCAACACGCAATTAGCAATTAGTTACAAGACACTTGTCGATCTAGCAATCACCTTGAAACTGTAGCAAGATATATTGATTGCAATTTCCCATGGGACTCTGCTTTCTTCCAGTTGGGTGCTTCAGCACGGAATTAAGAAAACTTTGGATCGTTTGATTAATGGGATACTTCGAAAGAAAATTTGCCTTGGGTGTAGGGGCTGTAACTTCTGAGCCATGCTGGTAAGAACGCCACCGAACATACATTTCAGGAGAATATATTTTGTTCCGAAAAGGTCTATCTTAAGTACTCGTAACACGATATTTACGAAATCATTACATGTGAATTTTAGTAAATGAAAAAGGAAATTATACAGTAAGGTGAAACAAACTTTGTAGATAATGTATCGGTACATACAACTCCGATCAGACGTTTTATCATGGTAATGAACAAGCAGTTTCAGACAGTGTAAATATTTGGAAATTAAACACATTTGAACTGCCACTTTATGTTGCTCTATTGATGTATTTATTCATTTGATTTGTGCAATATATCGTTTAGTACTTCGATCATTTAAATGTAGTGTATGTTATGTAATGTGCTCTCAATATCTTACCGCTTCTTGTCATATTCACAGTAACCCTCCTCTTACCGTGCCTAGACGAATTGTAGTGATTTGTAATAAAACACGCTGCTGCATCTGTCAGAAAAGGGACTTGAGAATTGTGTAGTTGGTACATTTAAGGTCAAGGAGTTCTGGAATGCTTGATCCTTAAGATTACAAAACTTAAGAAACATCGGCGCAACTTGACAAATGAAACAGCCTCACATTTCAGAAGACTTGAATTTTCGAAAATAAAATATGCAAAAGCGTTCCTGGAACCCAGTTACCCACCTGTAGTATTCTCCCTTGCGTTTCGAAGGTCCTTATTTGAATTAGGTAGGTTTCTGTTACCCTAACTTGAGGGGTGTGGTAGCGGAAACAAGTATTGAGTCCAAGTCCGGAAGAAGATTAGAGGCCGTCTATCTACAGGGAGTATTTTTTATCTCTGAATTGAGCACTGCAGAGTAGATGGAAAAGTAGATCGCAATGCAGCAACGATGTCGTCCGCTCTTCGGTGAGTAGATCGACTATGTGAAGAATCACGTTTTAACCCTTATCCTGCTAACGTGGAGAATATGGTGAGCTCGTAATAATGCCAGCAGATGGCAGAAGGGATTTAACTCGGCGTTTAAAAGGTTAAATGCATGCTTCTCTAAGTGGAGGAGGGCGAGTCTTAAGATTATATTTTAATTCTGCAGTTCTTGCGTGTTTCTTGGAAGACACACGTATATTATGAACGTCGAAGTCTAGCCGTATTGCAACTTACTGTGACCTGCACCTTTGTGACATGATGATCAAGGAGAGTCTCAGTACTTTTACCGCTGTTTTTTTTTATCTTAGTAATTAACCAACTTGATGCACAAAATTTGTTTTACAATAAGTTTATTTCATGCCTCTACATGTTTCGAGCACATATGTTCGTCATCAATAGGTAAAATTATGTTATACACCATCTGGTATCATCACACCTGTAGGTTGCTTTCCGGTGCACGGGACGGCCACCTATAGGTGTGATGATACCAGAGGCTGTATAATACAGTTTTGACCTCCCGATGATGAGCACATGTGCTCGAAACATGTAGAGGCATGAAATAAACTTATTGTAAAACAAATTTTGTGCATCAAGTTGGTTAATTACTAAGATAAATATACTGAGATGCACGGTCAGCAAAATATCAAAATTTTACCGCTGGTGTTTAACTCATTGTCTTGCCACCGTTGGCACTAAAACTTTAAAGGCAAAGTTGTGTGTTCTGAACAGTCGCATTTATAGATAGAAACTGTTATATTTAAACATTATTTTAATGTGATGAGCTCGGACGTTGTGTCAATATGTTGACTACGCCATTGGCAGAAGGATCTGGGTGTAAATTCCCGGTAGAAACAATTAATTTTTTATTTTCTCTTAATTACCGAGTGAGGCTCTGCTTCCCCTCCAGTCTCCTATTCAGTAGGAGCCGAGGGTGTTTTCTTGGATAAAGAGGCCGAGGCCTGTTACCTCTATTCCCATGTTTGTCTTTATGGCTTGCACAGGTCCCAACTTTATCTCAGAAAAGTTGCAATTGTACTGGGTCCAATACGGTAAATTCTGCAAGCGCTTTCTTTCTTACTCAGTACTCTAAAATTTACATTTTCCACAATAATCCGACAGCATCATTCTAAACCCCTGTAGTTCTAGTACGAGGCTGTACAAACAACTGAGAAAGGATTTAATCCTGGCCTGTGATATGCGAGCAGTGGAACGAATGCAGATTCCGTAGGATTGTGGGAAGGGGTTGCCTCCAGCTGTCTATCGGTAAGTCTATCTATTTTGCAGCGGTTGGTAATCTTGTATTATTTCAAGTCTGTCAACTCGAGAGAGTTAAGACTCTTACACTGTAATATAGAGGCTGACTTGTAAGACAAGACTGTGTTAAACGTGTACAAAGTTGTTATATTCGTGACTGTTTGCATATTGCGTCACTTATATAATGTTATAGTCATTAACATGTGGAAAAATTTATCTCCGAATCTTTAACTGATTGCATTGCTGATCTGACAGCTTTTTGGTTTAGCTAATAATAAAATAACATTCGATATAAATTAATTAATTCAATATTTATTTTCTAGTCCCCTTAGGTGACCGGAGAGGAGAATAGTCACACTGCAGTCCATGCAGGTCCTAAAAGTCGACCGAAATTGTCACCCGGTGCTTGGGTTTTAGCTGGCGCACCCTGTCCTGGGGTTTATAAATACAGTGGCCTGGCCCTTCAGGTTGGGGATTGGGCGACAGGCCGACAACCTGTCACAGTAAAACAGCAACAGCAACACCTAAAGTGTGGCCTCGGAACAGTCAGACTGAGTGGAATAGACCTGAGCGGTGGAAAGTTATATCAGATGAGAGATGAGTACAGTAGCACGGAGTGTGGAATTGTGTACAAACATACACTAATAAATGTAAAATTGCACACGGGAAAGAAAGGTAAAAAAACAGAGCTGACTGGGGGAAGTCCATTAAGGAGACGAGGGTTCGCACTGGACTACAGTTTCATCTACTAAGAAGAAGATTTACAAGCTTGGCATAACCATAAATGTAGTTATATGTATTCCACTGTAAGGAATCATTACTACAATTAATATTGTTGTCAGAGAAATAGGAGACACGCTCCTGAAATTGAGAGTGTGTTTAATCAGAGAAGCCAGGCCATGGTACCTCTCTTATATACGAGCGTGCCACTGAAATTTCACAATAGGATGTCGAGCCGAATTTTCTGTTTGTGAAGGAGGTAATCACAAAGTGATTGATACGATTTCACTTTAGGAGTGTCATTGACGTATTTCTTGATGTAATTATGAAGTTGATGAAATTGGTGCCGATCATGCCTGTAGAACGAGCAAAATCGGGAAATTTGAAACCTGCGTACCGCATTTCGGTAGATAAACGTTAATGCAGGAGACTGCTTGCAGGGCATGGATGAGGATGATCGGGCAGTGCTATAGCGAACATTACGAGGACATGCCATTCAGTTGCGAACTGGAAAAGACTGTCACAGTGAAGTGCTTTTCTAGACACATTAATGATCATTCGCGTTCCACGAAAACCCAATTTGTTTCTTGAAGAGTGCAACACTTACAGACTTTGAGAGAAAGACTTACACCGTAAGAAAACTATACTGTCGCTTTACTGGCATTTCTGCGGAGAAATGACAGGACCAAAATTCATTTTAATGCATTTCAATTATTGTGAAGAAATAATAGTTATAATTTTGAATTTAATATCTTGCCTAGTTCAGAATATTTACGTCAGAAGGGACAAACTTCTCAGAGATTCCCTTTAACATACCAATAAAATTGAAAAGAAATTACGTAAGAATAAAGGATACCCACCCCCAAGACATCAGAAATAGTTTAAAATTTCCTCACACCCAATTTTTCTACTGAGACTGCTGTCATTACTTACACTCAAATGAAACAAACAGCCAGTAAGACACGGATAAAAAATTGACAAATTAGGACTGATTGATATATTCCGGGGTACGTGTTTAACACTTTAAACGCCGAATTAAATTCCATCTGCCATTTTCTAGAATTATTAGGAACTCACCGTATTCTCCACGTTAGCAGGATAAGGGTTAAGTCAGATCTTTAGTAAATCTAATATTTAGTGACTCCAATGAATCACCTCATTTCACATCAAAGACTTGGCAACACTGGCAACATTTCCGGATTTCTTCTTTATTAATCTTAACTTTATTGGTTTATAATATACTGGGTCTATCTAGGTACATGTAATGTGATTGGTCTCCATAGTATCCACGCGCTGCTCCACGGTAACTGTAGAAACCAAGCAACGGGTCTGTAAAGTTAATCACAAACCAAGTTGTATCACAACGAGGGGTACTTTGGCATTCCATGGAAATAGATAAGTATTACACACCGGGCATGACTGACTCATCTCACTCATGTAGGAGTACTATAGATTTATAGAAAGAGATTATGCGTTATTCATTTCTTTTTATTGTGGCGAAAGCAAAACATGTAAAACTTTCAGTTTGCGGAACTTACTAATTCAATATCATAAGTGCCCCGAAGTAATTTTCGGTTTTATGGGATATTTATATTGAAACGAAGTGTCAGTAATTACAGTGAAGGCCACACGCCTGCAGTCGATCTCAGAGCCATGTAGGAAAAGTGCCATGAAGTATAACGTGTAAACCTCTGAGACTGCACAATATCCAGCATTTCTGTTAAAAATGAGTAAATCCGTTCAAACATCGGAACGCTGATGTTAATGTGCAAGCAGAATGATAATGGTGATTAGGTGGTTGCGGTGGTGGTGATAAACCGAAAGTTGTGTTCCTCATGGAACTCATAATGGGTTAGAAGCTGTGAATGTGGTCTGTTTCGAGAACAGTTTGTTGCGTGAGTCCTATGAACAACAGCGTTGGAAGTAATTTTGTCGCAATCAAAACTTGGCCTTACACAAATTACATTGACATGCGCCAACGTCGCTGAAATAAATACGAATACTAGATGTAGTAGTAGGAGCTGTTAGTTTTATGTTTCCATACATACACAAGTTCAACTTATTCGCTCTAACTGATGTGCTTGCGAAAAGAAAGTCTTCTGGGGTGTGGGCATATTGAGCCTCTCTTCCCCCCCCCCCCCCCCCCCCTTCCTTCCCCTCCCCCCCCCTCCCCAAATATACATTTTTTATTTTTTTTTTTTTTTTTTTTTCAGTTATTCATTCTGTGCATTTTTCTTATCATTCAATTATAAAAGAAAGTCAATGCACAAGTTACAAACAAAATTTAAAATATGATCTTTCATCACTCTGACACACATTGGCATGTCTGTGCATTGCTCAAAAAATATAATTAATTATTTCTGCAGTA
>Ga0123355_10007287_pt1 | contig 16546 bp, 12 predicted proteins | sample TergutEmb28metaG_3_FD_89872 | JGI IMG/M metagenome (GOLD analysis project Ga0123355, IMG submission 89872) | Embiratermes neotenicus P1 segment gut microbial communities from Petit-Saut dam, French Guiana - Emb289 P1 | ecosystem: Host-associated > Arthropoda: Insects > Digestive system > Gut ...
TATCGCGCGCCAGCAGCGCCACATCGCACCCCTCGGCGGCAAGCGCTAGCGCCACCGCCAGTCCGATCCCGCGGTTCCCGCCGGTCACCAGGGCCCGCTTCCCGGTCAGTTCAAGATCCATGATCCTGATCCTCCCAGACAATGCGTCAGCTTTGATCGAGCTTACGGCTGACAGGGCAGCCCTCTCCGCGATCGAATGCCGGCCGCGTGACGCGCGGGAGGAATGGTGCAGGCGATAGCGAAGTGCGGCCCGTAGGGACCAGTCAGCCGGCGCTCGCGCGCGGTGCCGCGGCGTCTGTGGCAGTGTCGGCGGCAGCACCCGCGGGGGCCTCGGTGACCCCGGTGACCTCAGTGGTCTCGGCTGTCTGCTCGCCCCGGGTCTGGGCCGCGCGCAGCGCGATCAACGCCGCCGCGAACACGAAGATCGCGGCGAGCAGCAGCGCCCGGTGGAAGCCCGCCGTCAGCGCCGCCGGCCGGGTCGCCCCGGCCGCGAGCAGCGCGGACGTTCGCGCAGTTGAGACCGCGGAGAAGATCGCCAGCCCCAGCGCCCCGCCGACCTGGATCGACGCGGCGATCAGCGCTCCCGCGAGCCCGGCGAGCGAAGGCGGCACGCCGGCGTTCGCCGCGGTCGTCGCCCCGACGAACACCCAGCCGAGCCCGAAGGCCATGATCATCAGGCCGGGGAACAGGTCTGTCCAGTAGTAGCCCGGCAGCGGCAGCATGGAAAGCCAGAACACGCCGCCGGCCGCGATGAGCGCGCCTGCCACCATCAGCGGCCGGGTACCCAGTCGCGGGATCACGAGCGCGGCGCCCGCCCCCGCGGACGCGCCGACCATCAGCGCGACCGGCACGTAGGCCGAGCCCGAGCGGAAGGCGGAGAACCCGAGCACGTCTTGCATGTACAGCGTGACGAAGAAGAACACCGAGTAGAACCCGGCGACCCCGATCATCTGCGCAGCGTTGGCCGCTGCGAGGCCCTTGATCCGGAAGATCGCGGCCGGCACCAGCGGCTGGCGGACCCGCGCCTCGTTGACCGCGAACAGCGCGAGCACGATCGCGGCGGCCGTCAGTACGCCGATGGTCGCCGTCGATCCCCACCCGTCGACCGGCGCGCGGACGAGGCCGAAGATCAGCAGCAGCATGCCGCCCGTGCCGAGGATGGCACCGGAAAGATCGAAATCCGTCATCCGGAACGACCCGATGCGCTGCCCCTCGAGCAGCCGGAAGCTCGCGAGCCCGATGAGGAGGCAGATCGGCGGGTTCACGAACAGCACCCACCGCCACCCCGGCCCGGCGGTGAGCACGCCGCCGAGGAAGACGCCGGCGACCGAGGCGATGCCGCTCATCGCGCCCCACACGCCAAGCGCGCGTACCCGGTCGGTGCCCTGGCTGAAGGACGTGGTGAGCAGCGACAGTGCGGCAGGCGACATCATCGCCGCCCCGAGCCCCTGGGCGAGCCGCGCGGCGACGAGCGCTCCCGCGGTCGGCGCGAAGCCGCCGCCCAGCGAGGCGAGCCCGAACAGGGCGGTCCCGGCGACAAGCATGCGCCGCCGGCCGAGGAGGTCGGCGAACCGCCCGCCGAGGAGCAGGAATCCGCCGTAGGTGACGATGTAGCCGCTGACCACCCACTGCAGGGACTGAACGGAGAAGTGCAGGTCCCTGGAGATCGAGGGGAGCGCGACGTTGACGATCGACGTATCGAGGAAGTCCAGGAACGCGACCGCGCACAGCAGCGCGAGTACCAGCCGGCCGCGCCTGGTGGCGAGGAACGAGGTCTGCATGTTCACCTACCTTCGATGTAACGTTGTAATCAGTTAGTTGACTAACTTACTCTCGGGAGCTGCCTGGGTCTATACCCTGAGGGTGATCAGTTAGTTAACTGACTAAGTCATCGAGCCGGCCTAGACTCGGAGGATGACAAGCGGAGGCACCTGACGTGGCGGACGTGAAGCAGGGCAAGCGTGAGCGGCTGATCGACGCGGCCTGTGAGGTGATCTACGCCCACGGCGTCGAGCAATCCTCGCTGGCGGACATCGCCGTGGCGGCTGGGGTCCCGGTCGGCAACGTCTACTACTACTTCAAGACCAAGGGCGACCTCATTGAGGCGGTGATCGAGGCGCAGCTGGCGCGAGCGCACGCGGTGCTCGCGGCGATCGAGGCGACCTTCGCCGACCCCCGGGCGCGCCTCAAGGCGCTATTCGGGGCGCTCGCCCAGGAGACCGACCGGATCGCGAGGTATGGCTGCCCGTTCGGATCGCTGTGCCTGGAACTCGACAAGCGCGCGGAAGGACCGGGAACTGCCGCCAGCCTGATGCGGGTGCCCCTCGACTGGGCGGAACACCAGTTCCTGGCTATGGGCTGCGCTGACGCGCGCGACCTGGCGGTGGAGGTCATCGCGAGGTACCAGGGCGCCGCCCTGCTGACGAGCACGCTCCGCGACCCCGCCCTGATGACCCGCGAGGCCGCCCGCGTCGGCAACTGGCTCGACACCGTCGGCTGAGCTAGACCCTTCCAGGCGCGTTCGGGCAAACGGACGCCGCTCCCGGCGCCTCCGCGCAATTGAGCTTCGGCGGCTGGTGTCAGCTATCGACTCCCGGGGACCCTCCGCCTACGCTTCCCGTATGACGCGCGCGGTTTCCGGTTCCCGATGACGGTAACCTCCGGCGCGCTCGGCAGGCGGCGCACCCGGGTCGCGTCGCTCAGCCGGCATCCGGAGTTGATTCCTGCCGCCGCCGTCCTCGCCGCATGGATTGCCCTGATGGTCTTCGCCGTGCGTGCTGTCGGGAGCGCAACATCAGGCACGATGCCTGGCATGTCCGCGCCCGGCACGCCCGCCACGTCCGGCAGCCCGTGGGCCACGGCCCTCGCTGCCCTCCCTTCCTGGTTGGTAATGACTGTCGCCATGATGGGCCCAGCGGTCCTCGGCAAGTTCCGCGACGCCGCCGGCAGCGGCTCGGGAACCGCGCGCATGGTAGCCGCCTTCGGCATCGGCTATCTCGCGGTCTGGGCGGCATTCGGCCTGATCGCCGAGGCGGCGGCCACGGCCATCCGCGGTGTCCCCAGTCCGCGAGCGCTCACGCTCTGTCTGGCCGTTGCGACCGCCTGGCAGGTCATACCGCTCAAGCACCGTGTGCTACGGGCCTGCCGGGCCGCCGGGCCCGCCGTCCAGTCGGCCGCTGACCGGCGTGCCGCGTCCCGCTGCGCCCCGCGGCAGCGCGCCATTTCTGCGTTCGCGCTGCGCCGCGGCTTGCGGCTCGGCCTGTGCTGCTTGGGCACCTGCTGGTGCCTGATGCTCGTACCGCTCGCCGCTCCCGGTGGCCAGTTGCCGTGGATGGCTGGCCTCGCCATCCTCATCAGCGGCGAACGCTTGATAACCGGCGGACCCGGCACCGACTCGCGCGCCGCGACCCGAGCGGTCACCCGCGCTACCGCCGGGGCGCTCGCTATCGCGGCGGTCGCCACCCTCGCGGTCTCCGGAATGCTGCAATAGCCGCCACAGGTCCCCGGGAAACAGGGCGGTCCGAGTTACGGATTTGTGACAGCGTGGACATACCTGGCTGTCGGCCATTCTGTTACCGTCGCACCGGTTGCGGCTGATAAAGCTGCCTTTTTCCGGGACGAGGGGAACATGGGGAAACGCAGGGTGTTGTCCGCTTTGGCAGTACCCGCCGCGGCGGCCGCGTTGCTCGGCGGGGTACCGGCGGTGTGGAGCGCGGTCACGGCCGGGCCGGCGGCCGGCGGGGTCAGCGGCTCGATCTTCGGCTCACTGACGCCTGCGCTGGCCGCGACGCTGTCCCAGGACGTGAACACGCCAGTCATCGTGGTGCTGAAAAGCCAGCTCGGCCCGGCCCAGGTGGGCACCGCGGCGGCGGCGACCAGGTCTGCCGCGGTTTCCTCGAGCCAGTCACCGCTGCTCAGCGAGCTGGCTGACGTGCATGCCACGGGGGTCAAGCGGTTCACGCTCGTTGACTCGGTCGCGGCCACGGTCTCCGCGCTCGAAGAGCAGCGGCTGAAGTCGAACCCCGCGGTTGCCGAAGTGATCCCGGACGCCACCATCACGATCCGCGAGTCGTCGCTCGACGGCACCGCCCCCGCCGCATCTGCGAGCACTAGCGCGGTGACCCCGGCGCGGTCCACCTCGCGCAAGCTGCACACCATCCCCGGCGCGTGCGCGCCAAAGGGCAAGAGCTCCCTCGCACCCGAGGGGCTGGCGCTGACGAACACCGTCTCGTCGAACTCGAAGGCGGCGACCGCTCGGAAGCTCGGCTTCACCGGTGCCGGGGTGAAGGTGGCGTTCATCGCCGACGGCATCGACACGAAGAACGTGAACTTCATCAGGTCCAACGGAAAGTCGGCCTTCGTCGACTACAAGGACTTCTCCGGTGACGGGCCGGGCACGGCCACGGCCGGCGGCGAGGCCTTCCTCGACGCGAACACCATCGCCGGGCAGGGTCGGCACGTCTACAACATCAACGGGTTCTCGGCGCAGTCCGCCACGGGGACCTGCGACGTGACGATCCAGGGCGTCGCTCCCGGCGTATCCCTGGTCGGCCTCGATGTTTTCGCGGGCGAGGCGAACCACGCCTTCATCACCACAACCTCGGTGATCGCCCAGGCGATCAACTACGCCGTCGAGACCGACCACGTGAACGTGCTCAACGAGTCCCTCGGCGCTAACCCGCTGCCGGACACCGCCGTCGACATGTTCAAGGTGTTCAACGACGCAGCGGTCAAGGCCGGCGTCGTGGTGAGCGTGGCAACCGGCGACTCGGGCACCACGTCCACGATCGGTAGTCCGGCGACCGACCCGAACGTGATCTCGGTCGGCGCGAGCACGCAGTTCCAGGCGTACGCCCAGGCGAACCTCAGCGGCACTCGCTACTTCGCGACCTCCGCCTGGCTTGACGACAACATCAGCGCGCTCAGCTCGGCTGGCTACGACGAGGCCGGGGGAACCGTCGACCTGGTCGCCCCCGGCGACCTGAGCTGGTCCTCCTGTGACGCGAGCGCCAAGTACTCCGACTGCGTGAACAACCTCGGTAAGCCCTCGGCGATCGAGTCGGCCGGCGGCACGAGCGAGTCCGCCCCGTTTGTCTCCGGCGCCGCGGCGCTGGTGATCCAGGCCTACCGCAAGAAGCACGGCGGCAGGACCCCCTCCCCGGCCCTCGTCAAGCAGATCCTGCTGTCCACCGCGACCGACCTGGGCGACCCGGCGCAGGAGCAGGGCGCGGGCCTGCTGAACACCTACAAGGCGGTCGAGGCCGCCGAGTCGGTCGGCAGGTCCGCCCGCACCGGCTCGACGCTGCTCGCCTCAGCCAGTCAGCTGACCTACGCCGGCACCGGCGGGACTTCCAAGGCGTGGAAGGTCTCGTTCAACAACACCGGCACCAAGAGGCAGACCGTCAGGCTGTCCGGCCGGACGCTCAGCGCGCCCACGTCCACGGCGTCGGGCAGCGTGACGCTCAGCGATACCGTGAGCAACCAGTTCAAGGGTGCCGCGGGTCACCAGGAGAACTACGCGACCGCCCACTTCAAGGTCCCGGCGGGCCAGAGCAGGCTTGACGTTTCCATCGCCTACGCCGGCTCCCAGGTGAACTACCCGGTCGAGGTGAGCCTCATCGACCCGAAGGGCCGGCTGGCCGCGAACTCCCTGCCGCAGGGCCTGGGCAACTACGGCAACGTCGACGTCCGGGGCCCGCTGGCCGGCACCTGGACCGCGGTGATCCTCAGCTACCCGGCGAGCGTCGGTGGTTACAACGGCAAGGTGTACTGGCAGGCACAGACGGAGCGGAACGTCTCGTTCGGCTCGGTGTCTCCGTCGACGTTGTCGATCGCGCCTGGCAGCTACAAGTCCGCCGTCTTCACCGTGAAGGTCCCGACCGCGCCCGGTGACATCGCCGGCTCGCTCGAGGCGAACTCCAACCTGGCCGGGGCGACCGCCATCCCGGTGGTCCTTCGCACGCTCGTCAACGTCGCCGCTGGCGGTGCCTTCGGCGGCACGCTGACCGGCGGTAACGGCCGGAGCGCGGTAGGCCAGAACAACTTCTATGAGTTCAGGGTCCCGTCCGGTACGAAGGCGATTACCGCCTCCGTGAAGCTGAAGAACGACCCCAGCGGTGGCGTCGGCGTTGGCACTTACCTGGTCAGCCCGGACGGCGATGTCCTCGGCTACGGGCAGAACTACGACCTGACCGACGCGGAGGCGTTGCCCTTCGCCACCAAGCCGACCGTGGACGCCTCCGTCCTCAGCCCGGTGGCCGGCACCTGGACGCTGATCGTGGACTTCGCCGACGGGATCCCCGGGACCGAGGTGTCGGATGCGTTCACCGGCAAGGTTTCGTTCCTCGCGCCGGCGACGGCGTCCGCGCCGGGGCTCCCGGACAGCGCGTCGACCACTGAGCCTGCCGGCACAGCGATCACAGTGCCGGTGACGATCACCAACACCGGGACCGCGGCGCAGGACTACTTCACCGATGCCCGCCTCGACACCTCCCCGACCAAGGTGCAGCTGGTGCCGCTCGGGGGATCGAACACGGTGGCGATCCCCGAGTCGATCACCGAGACGACCCCGGTCTATTTCGTGCCGGCCCAGTCGTCGTCGATCAAGGTGAGCCAGAGCTCGACGGTGCGCGCGATGACGGACCTGTCCGCTCTCTTCGGGGACCCGGACGTAGCGTCGGTTAGCCACCTCAGTACCGCGTCGCTGTGCGCTACCACCGGGGTGTCGGCCACCGATACGCCGTCGGGCGGCGAACTGTCCTCAGGTCTGTGGGAGCCGGCCCCGACCGAATGCGGCCCCTTCAAGTCGCTCGCCAAGGCGGGCAAGGCGACCGACGTCCTGACGGTGACCACGCTGCCGTTCGACAAGACCGTGACATCCCCCACCGGTGACCTCGAAGAGCTCGCGACGAACGCGGCCGCGTCCACGCCTCCGGACCAGGGCGGAACCTTCGCGCCCGTCGAGCTTGCCCCGGGGGGGTCCACCACGATCAACGTGACGGTCACCCCAGCCGGCCCGGCCGGCACGGTCGTCACCGGCACGCTGTACATCGACGCCTTTGAGAGCGGTGTGCCGCCGTACGGCCAGGGTGCGGGCGACGAGGTGGCGGCCATCCCGTACCAGTACACGATCAGGTAAGCCTGCCAAGCCGAAGCCCCCGGACGCGCCGCGGCCGGGGGCTTCGGCGTCCACCCGCAGCCCCGGGACCGTTCGCGGATAATTATCGCGGACAATGCAACCTCGCCGCGGTTTCCGGATATCTGCACAAGTGACGGAGGTGACCGTGAGCGGTACGGCGGACGAGGAGTTCGGCGAGTTCATGCGCGGGCGGTGGCCCGCGATGGTCCGGCTGGCGTACGCGCTGACCGGGGATCTCGGGCACGCGGAGGACGTCGCGCAGTCGGCGTTCACCCGGGCATACGCCTCCTGGGGCCGGGTGCGGCGGGCCGGCGATCCGGACGCGTACGTCCGGCAGATCGTGATCAACGAGAACCGCAAGCGGTTCCGTGGTAACCGGGTGCTCGAGGACCTGCCGGGGAACCTGCCGGAAACGGCCGACGACGCCCGCCCGGGACCCGAGGAGCGGCAGGCGCTGCTCGACGCGCTCGGCAGGCTCGGCCCGCGGCAGCGCGCCGTGATCGTGCTCCGCTACCTGCTCGACATGTCGGAAGCGGAGACCGCGGCGGCGTTGAACTGCTCGGTCGGCACAGTGAAGAGCCAGGCCTCGCGCGCGCTCGCAACCTTGCGCAGGGACGCGGTCGGCACCAGGCGCGAGGCCGACGCTAGGGACGCCACAGTTAGCCGGGACGAGGACGTCGTGGAAGGAGGACTCCGGTGAGCGAACTCCAGTCCGAACTCGAGACCGAACTGCGTGCCCTCGACATCAGGCCGGCGCCGGTCGCCGATACGATACGCGCCGGCCGGCGACTGCGGCACCGCCGTTTCGCCGTCACGGCCGGAGTGATCGCTGTGATCGCCATTGCCGCCGGGGTGCCGGTGCTTACTCGCGCCGGAGCCGCGCCAGCGCCGCCACCCGTCTCGCGCCCGACCGGGACCGCGACGGCGGTACCGGTCCCGACCCCGACGGCCTTCGGCAAGCCGACATTGCCCGACGGCGACCCGGTCATCACCGATGCTCCGCCTGGCCCAGGCGCCCCGGCCGGGGAGATTGCCCAGGGCACGATCGGAGCTCGGACGTACCGGATCACCGTTGGCAAGATGGGGCTTTCGGACCTGCCCAAGGACAGCTACTGCCTCGACGTGACAGGGTCCGCCACCGGGTCGTCAGCCGATGGCACCGGCATGTCTTGCGGCCCGTTCGAGACCAGCGCCGCGCCCGCCACGTTGCAGGGATACAGCGGCCCGGGTGGCGGCGGCATGGTCGAGACAACGTTCGGCTCGGTCGCCACCGACGTGACCTACCTGGTGTTGACGTTCAGCGACGGGCAGCAGCTAAAGCTGATACCGGTGACCGTGGCGGGCCAGCGCTTGGCCGCGTTCATCGCGCCGATGTCCATGACGATCGCCAGCCTCACGGCTCATCTGGGAACTGCGAGTTTCGACAGCGGTCAGACGTCAACCGCCATCCCGTTCACCCTGCCTGGTCAGCTGCCGTCCTTCGGACTGTGGCAGCTCAGCGGGCAGCCCGCGCCGCCGCGCGCCACCCGGGTTATCGCCAGCGGCACGGCGGCCGGCAAGCCCTGGTCGCTGACGGCGTACGAGGGCCCTTGGGGCACTTGTTTCGTGCCCACGGCCCCCGGCAGCATCATGTGCGAACAGAGCCCCCGGCTCGCCACGACGGAGATCATCGGCGGCTGGGGCCCGAGCAATTCCGGACCGCTGCCGGCCGAAGGTTCGGCCGCGCCCGGCGTAGCCTCCGTGGCGGTGACGCTCAACAACGGCACGACGGTCACCGCGAGGCCGGTGACGGTGGGGAACGAGCGGCTATTCGGCTTCCTGATCGGCGCAGGCGTGTCACCCACCCGGTGGACCGCCTACTCCGCGTCGGGCAAGGAAGTCGGCAGCGGCTCCGTCCGGCCCTAGGTTTAGTTCTTCGTTAACACGCGGCCAACCTCCTGTCCGCCCAAGCCGCCCGGCCGTTACGCTGATGCCCTGGTGATGCGGAAGGGGGGTGGCTCATGCCAGGCAGTCTCGGCTACGGCTCGGTCCGGCCGACACTCGGGCAGCCGAACCTGACCTTGGTCGCGCGGTACATGTTCTGGCTGATGTTCCGGAACGTGGCCTCCGACGGGCTGGTCTTCGACGACCCGGTCAATTCCGGGATCATTTCGCGGCCGGGGTGCGTGCTCGCCTCCCCGTCCTGGGAGAACACCGCAACCCACGTCACCCAGGACTACGTCTACCACTGGACCCGCGACGCGGCCATCGTCGCGCTCGAACTGGCCTGGGCGTACGCGAACGGCGCGCTCCCGGACAGCCAGCCGCTGACCGACTACGTGACATTCTCGCGTACCTGCCAGCAGACGGCGGGTGAGGCAGCCGCCTTCGAGCGGGCATCCTTCTACATCAACGGCACGCCGCGCCCGTGGACCAACCAGGCCGACGGGCCGGCCCTGCAGACCCTCGCCGTGCTGGCGATGTTCCGGCAGCTCGACTCCCCGGCCCAGGCGATCGCGGTGGAGCTGATCGAGGCCAACCTGAACTTCCTGCGCGGCGCCTATCAGCTGCAGACGTACAACCTGTGGGAAGAGGAGTTCGGTTACTCGTTCTTCGCCCGCTCCGCGCACCTGCGCTGCTTCCGGGCGATCGCCGCGAACACCGTCGGCATCGCCGTCCCCAGCTGGCTGCCGTCGGCGCTGAGCTGGCTGACCAACGCGCTCGACGGCCATTGGAACGGCGAGTACTACCAGTCGGTGCTCCCGGTCCCGTCTGGCTACCGCGCGCCCTACGACCCGAACATCGACATCATCCAGGCGGCGATCTACGGCGCCGAGTCGGTCACCGACCCCCGGTTGCTCGCTACCGCCGCGCGGCTGCGGGCCCAGTGGGCCGACCCCGGCTCGGCGTATTTCTACCCGATCAACGACGACGACGCGGCGCGCGGCATCGGCCCGCTGCTCGGCCGTTACCCGGGTGACCTCTACGACGGCGACACCGACGAAAAGGTGGGCGACCACCCGTGGGCGCTGACTACCGCGAACTTCGCCGAGCTGTACTACCGGCTGGCCGCCGCGGTCAGCTCGACCGGGGCGGTCCCCGGCGACTCACTCTCGGCCGCGTTCCTCGACCAGGTGGGCGTGACCGGGTCGAGCACCCCGGCGGTCGCCGCGAAGGCGCTGCGGACGGCTGGCGACGCGATGCTCCAGGCGATCGTGTTCCACAGCGACCACTTGGAGCTGAGCGAACAGTTCGACGCGGTGACCGGGTTCGAGAAGTCGGTGTCCAGCCTTTCCTGGTCCTACGCGGCGTTCCTGTCCGCGGTCCGGGCCCGGACCGCGGCCCGCGGAGACACTCCCTAGTCCAGGTTGTTGCCCGCCATGGCGGTGGCGAGCGGTGCCCTGGCCGTGTTCGCCGGCAGTGTCGCCGGGTTCACGAACGTGGAGCCCTGCGGGCCGGCCACTACCGCCTCGTGCAGTGCCGATCCCTGCACCAGCTGGTTCCAGGTCAGGAACCATTCGGTCCAGCCGTTGTCCCAGACGCCGGGGCGCGGGCTGCCGGTGATCGTGATGGGGTCACCAGGGACGGCGAGCTTGTAATACGTCTCGGAGTCGGCGGGGGAGAGGTTCACGCATCCGTGGCTGACGTTCTCGAAACCCTGCTGGCCGACCGACCAGTAGGCGTCGTGGTAGTAGTCGCCGCTGAAGGTGAACCGGACCGACCACGGGACGAGGATGTTGTAGCCGGGGCCGATCATCCGTACCGGGTTCTCCTTCTCGATCGTCAGGTACGAGCCGTCCGGGGTGTCGTCACCCGGCTTGCCCGAGCTGATCGGCCAGTTGTACTTGAGCTTGCCGTTGACGTAGATCTGCGTCCGGTGCGTCCGGGTCGACGCCACCGCGATCACCGAGTCCCCGATGTCGAACGTCTGCGTCAGCGTGTGGAACCCGTACACGCCGGGCGCGCTCTCGACACCGTCGAAGTGCCCGGTGAAGGAAACGACGGTGTGCGCCGGCCAGTAGTCCCGCGGCCGGAAGTCCAGCGTCTGGTTCCCGTCCCAGTACCACGCGCCGGTCACCGGCTTGGAGGTCTTGAGCTCGATCGACCGCTCGACGGCGGCCTTGTTCTGTATCGGTGCGCTGAACGTCAGGATGATCGGCATCCCGACGCCGTAGGACTGCTGGTACCCCTCGAAGATCTCGGTGTAGAAGGTCGATGACGGGGTGAGCGTGCGGAACGTGCTCGTCTTGGTGCTGGTCGCACCGTTGGCGGCCGTGGCGGTCGCGGTCACCCGGTAGGACTGCGTGACGTTCAGCGCGTAGGTGCTGTGCCAGGAGGTGTGACTGGCCGAATAGCTGCCAGTGACGGGGGCGCCGGCGGTGGTCACGGTGACGTCTTTCAGCGTGCCGCCCGCTGCGGTCACCGTGATCCCCTTCGACGGATCGGCGTTGCCGGTTCCGCTCCCCGGCGTGATGGTTACGGCCGGTCCGGCAGGCGCGGGCTTGGCCGAGCCGGAAGCCTGCTTTGTCCCTGCCGCCCCTATCCCCGACGCGGCGGCTGTGTTGCCTGCCTGGGACGCCGATGTCGTGCCGCCTCCGGTGCACGCCGTCACCGTCAGGGCGAGCGCTGCTGCGACGGCGAAACCTGATACCGCCCGAATTCCGCTCATGTCAGCACCATTCCCCAGCATCGCCCGATGGAACGCCGGACATTCGTAATTAAGCCTATTCTCTGGGGCAAACCTGCACGGTCCCCCCTTGGTGGGATCCGCAGCGCGGCAGTAAGCTTCCTCAGCTCCCGAGGGCCTCGTCAGGCACGGCGAAGCCGGATTCGTAAGCGAGTACCACGGCCTGCACCCGGTCGCGCAGGCCCAGCTTGAACAGGATCCTGCTGACGTGCGTTTTGACGGTGCTTTCCTCGACGACGAGGGTGTCGGCGATCTCGGCGTTGGTCAGCCCGCGGGCGACCAGCCGGAGCACGTCCAGTTCACGCGTGGTCAGCTCGCGCAACCGCTCCGGCAGCACCGCCGCGGGCCTGATGGCGTGCGCGAACCGGCCGATCAGCCGCCTGGTGATGACTGGGTCGATGAGCGCGTTTCCGGCCGCGACGCTGCGCACCGCCCCGATCAGCTGGTCCGGCGGCGCGTCTTTGAGCAGGAAGCCGCTGGCCCCCGTCCGCAGCGCCTCGTACACGTACTCGTCCGCGTCGAAGGTGGTCAGTATCAGCACCCGGCTGTCGGAGCTGGCGATGACCTGCTTGGCCGCGGTGAGGCCGTCCATGGCGGGCATCCTGATGTCCATCAGAACGACGTCGGGCGTGAGCGCCCGGGTCAACTCGATCGCCTGCACGCCGTCGGCGGCCTCGCCCACGACGTCGATGTCCGGTTCGCTGGCGAGGATGACCCGGAAACCGGCCCGCACGAGCCGCTGGTCGTCGGCGATCAGCACGGAGATTGCACGCCCGCCGGCCGCGTCCGCGACGCTAGCGATGCCGCTTGAGGTGCTGGTGGTGCCTGAACTCCTGGGTGCGGACACGGCTTGCCTCATCTTCTCGTTCCGGGCATTTGAATCGTAATGGTGCGGCCTGCTCCTGTTATCCGTCTAGGGTCGGAGAACGCCCGCGACAGGTAGCCCGCCAGATGGATGACCGGCCGCCTCCGAATGCCTTACGGTGCTTGGCATTGAGTCGTGCGAAGGCTGGTCCGGCCAGGGCAGCCGTGCGACAATGAGGCGTCCGTGGAGGTGGCGTCCGTGAGCGGGACGAACGCTGCGACCTGGCTATGGCGGCCGGTCGGTTATGCACGCGGCATTGGCTGGGGCGACGTCGGCCTTGCCGCTTTTCTGAGCCTCTGGGCGGTCCTTCTGGTCACTCATGCGCTGCCCGGTTCCTCCGATCACGGCGGGGTGCTCGCCGCGGTCGGCGTTCTCTTCATGACCGTGCCCGTCGTGCTGGAGCGCAGAGCGCCACTGGCGGCCGCCGCGATCCTGGCGGTGGCGGCGCTGGGGAACGGACTGCTGCTCGGGCACCTGGTCCGCTGCGGCCCGGGTCTTCCGGCGGTCTTGCTCGTCGCCTTTTTCGCCGGGACGAGGCTGGACTGGCGATGGCTGGCGGTGGCGGCGGCGCTGTGCGGGGCGAGCGTGACCGCGCAGGCCTTTTACGACCCTCAGCTAGGGCCTAGCTTCGTGTTCGACGGGCTGCCCGTCATCCTGCTTGGCTGCGTGGCGGGCCGGGTGGTGCGTCAGCGCGGCCAGGCGGCGGCAGCGCTGCGTGCCCGTAACGCCGAGCTGCGAGCTCAGCGCGAGCGTACGGCTGAGCTCGCGGTCGCGGCCGATCGCGCTCGTATCGCCGGTGACCTGCATGACTTCGTGCGGACCCGGCTCGGCGCGATCGCCGAGGCGGCCAGCGCCGGCCGCGAGTCGATGACCGCGGATCCGGAGGCCGCACGCGAAGCCCTGGACCGGGTGGGGACGAGCGGCCGGGAGACGCTCGCCCAGATGCGCGAGGTCGTGGGCAACCTTCGCGCCGAGCGTGTCACCGCTCCGCAGCCGGTGCTCGCGGACCTTGACAGCTTGCTAGAGCGGGCCACGACTGCCGATGCGCGGCTGCAGGTGAGCGGCACCCCGCTCTCGCTGCCCGCGGGGTTCGAGCTGTCCGCTTACCGGATCGTGGAGCACCTGCTTGAGGCCCTCGCGGACACCCCCGGCGCCCGGATCGACGTCCGGCTCCGGTTTACCGCCGACGCGCTTGAGCTGGACGTCAGCGGCCCGCCGGGTCGGCCCGGAGAACAGCAGGGGGCGTTCGCCGCCGCACACGAGCGCGTCGCCCTGCTCGGCGGGGTGCTGAGCATTGACGCCGGCGCCGATGTTTGCACGGCGCTGGTGCGGTTGCCGCTGGCGCCCGGCTATGCGACCGCCTGACGACCTCAGGCGGTTTCTCGGGAGCTGGCACTCCGACGCCGTCCTTGCCGTGGGCCTCGGCCTGGGCGGGGGCCTTTACGCGGCGGCTGCGGGCGTGCTGACCAGCGCGGGCACTGACCTGGCGGGCTGCCTCAGCCTCGGCGTTATCGCGTGCATCGCCTTCCGCCGCGCTTCCCCGAGGCTCGCGGCGGTCGCCGCCGGATGCCTGCTCGCCATCGCGTCGCTAGGCAACACCGCGGGGATTCCGGACGGGCCGCCGTTCGTGGCTGTCTTCATGCTGGCGTACTCCCTCGGCGCAGGCTCCAGCCGCTCCGTCGGCCCAGGCTCCGTCGGCGCTGGCTCCACCAGTACAGGGGAGGGGCCACTGGGGTTGTCGGTGCTGGCGCTGGGCTGCCTGTTCGCCGGCACGCAACTGGTCAATGGCGTCACGGTGTTCAACCCGTTCCTCGTGGTCGGCACGGTTGGCCCGTTCGCGTTCGGACTGGTCGTGCGGTCCCGCCGGCGTATCACTGACCAGCTCACCGCGCGGGGGCTCGAGCTTGAGTCGGAACGCGAGCTGTTCGCCGCCGAGGCGATCCGCTACGAGCGGGCGCGGATCGCCCGCGAGCTGCACGACATCGTGGCGCACTGCATCAGCGTCATGGTGATCCAGGCGGGCGCCGGCCAGCGCCTGGCCGCCCGGGATCCCGCCCTGGCGGCCGAGGCCTTCGACGCCATCGCCGAGTCGGTCAGGCAGGCCGAAGCGGAGATCGGCCGCCTGGTCGAGCTGCTTGACCACGCACCAGGGCCGGCCGGGTTCGACGGCATCGGCCTGGTCAACGAACTGGTCGCGCGGGCTGGCGCGACCGGGCTGTCGGTGAGCTGCCGGATTGGCGGCCTGGCCGAGCGGGTTCCGGAGCAGGTCTCCGAGGCGGTGTACCGGGTGGTGCAGGAGAGCCTCACGAACGCGCTCAAGCACGCGCCGGGCGCGCCGGTAGGGATCGTGATCGCCGAAGCGGACGGCGAGCTCGAGGTCAGCGTGTCGAACGGGCCGGCCAGCGGGCCACCGTCCGGCCTGGAGCTGACCGGCGGCGGCCGCGGGATTGCCGGGATGCACGATCGCGTGCGTGCCTGCGGCGGCGAGCTGACGGCAGGCCCGGCCGGCAGCGGCGGCTGGCGGGTGCTCGCCAGGCTGCCTCGCACGCGGCGGGCCGCTGCGAACGCCTGAGACCCTCGTCCCCCGGCCGACGGACAGAACCCGCCTGACGGCATCCCACCGCAGGCGGATGCCCGCGGCGGATGTTCCCCCTGCCGCCGGACGCGCGGAAACCCGCTCGAGCCGCACGCTGAGAGCATCAGCTCTCCAAGCGAAGGAGCATATCGATGAAGTCCTCGTTCCGGCAGCTCGCCGCACTCCTCGTGGTCCTCGGCGTCGGCGACCTGGTCATGGTCCCGGTCATGTACCACGCGAACCAGCAGCACGCCGGCACCCCGCCGATGGCGGCGATCGTCCTTGGCGGCATCCTCGGTGTCCTGACCCTGGCGTGCATCCCCGCCCTCGCCCAGGGACGGCGCTGGGCCTTCTGGGTGGTGCTGGTTACCCGGGCCATCGACATGGTGAGCGCAGTGCTCGGCGTGTTCGGTGGTCCTGGCACTCTCTTCGTGGTAGTCGGCGTGTGTGCCCTGGTGCTGTCCATCGCCGCTCTCGTCCTGCTCTTCCGGCAGCGGCCGGCGCATACGGCGACGACGCCGAGCGCGGAGAGCGTGCACGCGCCTACCGCACGCGGAGTCTAGCGCCACACCCCGGGGGGAACAGGCGGCCCCGCGAGCTTCTGGCTCGCGGGGCCGCGCGTTTCGGGCGCCGGGAAGACGGGTGCCTGAGGGCCGCTCAGTCCCTGAAGACCTCGCCGGAGAACCACTGCCACAGGCGGGGGATGCCGTCTTCGATCCGCACCGTGGGGGAGTAGCCGAGCAGTTCATGCGCCAGGTCGTAGGAGGCGAAGTTGCGGCCGACCTCGCCGGGCCGGGCCGGCCGGTACTCAATCGGGTGATCGGGCAGCCCGGCAGCCTGGCGGCACAGGTCCGCGAGGCTGGTCAGCGGGGTCTCCACGCCCGAGGCGGCGTGCAGCACCGTCCCGCCGGGGATGTCGGGGTTCTCCAGCGCCAGCTGGAGCGCCGCGGCGATGTCGGACACGTGCACGTAGTCCCGGGATGCCGTGCCGTCGCCGTAGATGATCAGCGGGACGCCGTTGTGCAGGGACTCGAAGTAGACGTTCAGCACGCCGCGTTTGCGGGCGCACCAGGGACCGTAGACGTTGCCGAAGCGGACCGCCACGGTGCGCAGCCCGTAGGTCTTGGCGAACGCGTGCGCGTACCCCTCGCCGGCCAGCTTGGAAGCCCCGTACGGGGACAGCGGCTTGGGCAGCGACTGCTCGTTGACCGGGGGAGTGGCGTCGCCGATGAGCGCCCCCCCGGTGGATGCCTGCACGGTCCGTGCCACTCCGGCGCGGCGCGCCGCGTCGAGCACCCGGAA
>Ga0123355_10007288_pt1 | contig 16545 bp, 17 predicted proteins | sample TergutEmb28metaG_3_FD_89872 | JGI IMG/M metagenome (GOLD analysis project Ga0123355, IMG submission 89872) | Embiratermes neotenicus P1 segment gut microbial communities from Petit-Saut dam, French Guiana - Emb289 P1 | ecosystem: Host-associated > Arthropoda: Insects > Digestive system > Gut ...
ATATCGTAGGCGGCGTAGGCGGCAATCGCTTTGCCCCGACCCAAGCAGTATCCAGACAACAAGCAGCAGCCATCCTCGCCCGTTTCACCACCTATACCGGCAGACCGGCAGTTGGAAATCTAGATCGTTTGAATCCCTTTGTTGACCGTGCCGATGTTGCTGAATTTGGCAGACTCCCATTGGCATGGGCAATCGAAAACGGCATCATCAACGGCATCGCTATTTCAGGTGAGCTTGCACTACAGCCAAACGGACAATCCACCCGCGCACAAGTCGCTGTCATTCTACAGCGCTATGTCCAGAGTATGAACATCTCACTTGACGCACTGGAACTTGATTACGCAGCATAAACGGATCACGAGCACAAAGAGGGGGCTGACAAAGTTGTCAGCCCCCTTAGTCTATATGCACGGCAAAAAGAAGAAAACACCCGCCGCCTGCGGGCTGCACCCTCTTTATAAAAGAGGGCAGGGGTTAAAGGCAAGGGTACCACGATCGTGCCCTTACCCTCTTTCGCAAAAGAGGGTGGCACGCGCAGCGTGACGGGTGTTTCCCCTTTTCAAGCTGGTTTGACTATAACCGTCCTGCTTTATTTCCCGCCAAGCTCACACTCATAAATCCGCGAGCTTTCTCCCCAAGGGTGATAGCCATCTCCGATATAGGAAAATCCGGACTTCTCATAATACCCGGTAAAATCTGTGCAAAGATATAGCATGTCAAATCCGATATCAGCTACATCTTCTTTGATTTGGGCAATCAGCAGATTGCCCAAGTGTTGCCCTCTATACTTTTTCTCGATATAAAGCGCGCATAACCATGGATGTAAATCCATGCGGCTGATAAAGTCGTTGGTGATTAGCCCTGCACATCCGATGATGCTGTCACCGTCTAGGAGCAGATACCAAGTGGGCAGCGGATTTTTTGCATCAATGCTGTGAGAAATGCAATCCTCATACACTTTTTTGTTTTTCCGATTTGCCCATTTGCTTTGAATGTAAGCGATCGCCTGTTGTGTGTATTCTGGATGTTTTCTGATGTTTATCACTGTCATGCTTTCGTTTTCCTTTCAAATGAATAATCTGTCCGAATAAACTCCGAAAGCGGTTTTTGCGCTTCGATATGCCGAAACCAGCGCAGACTGTCTTGTAAATGCTGAAGACCAAGATACAGGGTAGACAGCTCAAAATACGCGTCATCATCTGCAAGGGAAGCGGAAAAATGCTGTTCCAGTGTTTGTAGTTTCCCCAAGACTTGCCGATAATGCAGCTCATATGCTTGCAATTGTTGTTTGCGCACATCCTGGGGCAATGCGCCAAAGAAATAGATTCTTGCAAGGAGAGAGTCTGAGCTGGAACTTAGATCGAAAGGGGAGGAAAGCCATTCTAGGAAAGCCTCTTTGCCAAGACCAGTGGCCGTATAATATTTTTTTAATCTATTCCCATGTTGTTGTTCTGTCATGGTCAGATAGCCTTTATCGGCAAGCTTTTTCAAAGCCGGATATAAGCTGCCGTAACTTGCTTTATAAAAATTCCCAATTCCGGTCTCGATTTCTCGCCGAATGTCGTATCCGGTGAGCGCCCCGTCGAGAACCATACCGATTACAATGTAGTCTAGCATGTAAACACCTCACACATATCTATGCGATATATTGTAAAGCTATATTTGTGCATTGTCAAGACGCATTTTTGTGATGCACTTTCTTTTTGTGCCGAAATGCGCTAAAATAAGAGTATTCTATGTGAAAAATCAGAAGTGGGGCAAAGACTATGAACAAAAAAATCGCATTCATCGGTACAGGTGCCATGGGTGGTGCCATTTTGGCGGCGGCTTGTCAGGGGATGGATCCCCAGCAGATTACTTTGACAGATGCCATGCCTAGTCGGGCAGAGGCGCTGGCGCAGGAATATGCTTGTCATGCAGTTGCGACGAACCGCGAGGCGGCAGAGGCGGCAGACTTGATTCTGCTCTGCGTCAAACCCCAGACAGGGGCGGCGGTACTCCGGGAGATTGCGCCTGTTTTGCTGGGGGCGCAGAAAGCAGGCAAGCCGAAAGTGCTCTGCTCCATCTTGGCGGGTGTGACAATCGAAACATTGCGCAATCTACTTGGTGCGGGAGCGGATTATCCGATTATCCGCATGATGCCGAACACGCCCGCACTGATTGGCAAGGGACTCATGCTTTTGACCTGTGATGATGCAGTTTCTGAGGCAGATCAATCGGAACTACTCACCCTGATTGCTCCCTGCGGAGAATCCGAGTGGTTGAGTGAGACCTTGTTTGACCAAGCGACAGCCTTATCCGGCTGTACGCCTGCCTTTGTGTACATGTTCATCGAAGCCCTTGCAGATGGCGGTGTTTTTGTGGGCGTTCCCCGCGGACTTGCCATGCAATTTGCGGCGCGGGCGGTATATGGCGCGGCGGCGATGGTGTTAGAGACAGGAGAACATCCGGGGGCGTTGAAAGACATGGTTTGTTCGCCGGGCGGATCTACGATTGCCGGAGTGGAAGCCTTGGAAGACAGCGGATTTCGGCGGGCAGCAATTCAGGCAATCAAGCAGGCGGCAAAGCGGAACGCGGAATTGGGAGACATGAAATAGACGTGGATACCAGGTTTGATTTAACAATAGAGGAAGCGGCGGCGCTTTTGTCCGCGGGTGAAGTTGTTGCGTTTCCAACGGAAACAGTGTACGGTCTGGGTGCAGATGCCACCAGTGAGACGGCGATTGCAAAGATTTTTACTGCCAAAGGCAGACCCAGTGACAATCCCCTGATTGTACACATTGGATCGACCGAGCAACTGTCACAGGTGGTATCGGAGATATCCGACACAGCGAGACAATTGATGGATGCTTTTTGGCCGGGACCGCTGACAATCATCTTGCCGAAACAGGCAGGGATTCCGGAAAATGTGACGGCAGGACTATCCAGCGTAGGTGTGCGGATTCCGGCGCATCCTGTGGCGCTCTCGCTTTTACAGGCTGTGAAGCTGCCAATCGCAGCACCCAGTGCGAATGTGTCCGGCAGACCCAGCCCCACACAGGCGCGGCATGTGACAGAGGATTTGAGCGGGAAGATTGCGGGCATTCTAGACGGAGGAGCCGCAGACATTGGGCTTGAGTCCACAGTGATTGACTGTACCAGCACCCCGCCAATGATTCTGCGACCGGGCGGTGTGACACAGGCGGAGATTGAAGCAGTGATTGGCACCGTACACATGGCAGTGTCTTTACAAGACCCGGAAAGCGCTCCAAAATCGCCGGGAATGAAATATACACATTACGCACCCCATGCGCCCTTGTTTCAAGTGCGAGGAAGCGATGCCTTCTTTCAGCGTGTGATCGCTGAGGCACAGGTAGCGGGGCGGCGTGTTGGAATTTTGGTCCCGGCGGAACAGAGAGACCATAGGGCGGATTGTGTATTGATTTGTGGGTCAACAAAGGATTTGGCGGCTGTTTCCAAGCGGCTTTACGATGCCCTGCGAGAGTTTGACCAGCACGAGCTTGATGTGATTTACTTGGCGCCTTTCTACGCAGAAGATCTGGGCGAGGCGATCACAAATCGCTTGCAAAAGGCCAGCGGGCATCGGGTGATTGAAGAATAAAAGGAGTTTCTATGCAGATTAAATTAGACGCGCACACACATACACTGGCATCGGGACACGCGTATTCCACGATTTTGGAAAACGCGCAATTTGCAGCGGAGAGAGGACTCTCTGTGCTTGCCATTACCGAACACGCCCCCTGTATGTCAGACGCACCGCCCCTGTCCTATTTTTACGATTATGCCAGACTGGATAAAGAATTGTATGGCGTAGAGATGCTCTATGGCGTGGAGCTTGACATCATGGATTATCACGGGAAGCTCAGCATGGAACAGCGTGTGCTGGATCGGATGGATATCGGGATTGCATCTTTCCATGAGGTAATCTGTCCTCGCGGGAGTCGTGCGGAGAATACGCGGGCGTTTTTGGGCGCGATGCAAACGCCGGGTGTTTCCATCATTGGGCATCCGGATGATGGGAATATTCCGGTGGACTATGAAGCTCTGGTGCTGGAAGCAAAGCGTTCGGGAGTCTTGCTTGAGATGAATAATTCTTCCTTTGATCCGTGGCATTACAGGCAGAATGTGAGAGAGAACTACCGTACGCTTCTTCCGCTCTGTGAAACGCATGGAGTGATGATTGTGCTTGGGTCCGATGCCCACTTTGCGTCAGCTGTGGGGGGCTTTGATTCAGCCCTTGCACTGATAGAAGAGCTATCTTTCCCGAAAGAGCTTGTGATCAATACAGATCCTGTGCGGTTTAAAGAGATATTGGCAAAGCGGAAATAAAAAACAGAGGGCAGACCTGGTGTCTGCCCTCACAATTTAGCAGGTAGGGCAGATACCAGGTCTACCCCTACAAATGTAGCTCAATCACGCGCTGATTTGCGCTTCCGCGCCAGGAGAGATTGAGGCTCCGCTCTGTTTCCACATATGCGCCATCAACAAGCACGTCAATTTCCCGTAAGAGTACCTGCGCTTCTGGCATTTCGCGGAGCGCTTCCAGTGTCCAGCCGGTGTAGCACCAGACGTTTAAGCCGGATTCGTGGGCAGCTTTTGCTAGTTTGGCACAGTCCTCCGCTTGGGCGAATGGTTCGCCGCCGGAGAGGGTGAGACCATCCAGCAGGGGATTTTTGCGCATGTCTGCGATGAGCTGGTCCACCGATACTTCGCGCCCGCTTGTGGGATCGTGGGTTTCCGGATTATGACAGCCCGGACAGCGGTGGGGGCAGCCTTGGGTAAAAACCACGTAGCGGAGCCCCGGTCCGTCTACGATGGAGTCGTGGATTGTATCATGAATGCGCATCGCCCTATTCTCCTTTGTCCTTTGGCTCCTTTTGTAAAGGAGCTGTCCGCAAAGCGGACTGAGGATTGTCCTTTCAATTAGCTGTTGCTGGCGGGGAGAAATCCTCCGTCAGGCTTCGCCTGCCACCTCCTTTGGAAAAGGAGGCTTTGGTGCTTCTAGTATAGGGGAGAGTGAGATAATTGTAAAGTGATTGCAATTGCAGTACATTTATAACATATATTTATGTTACAAATTTCTGTTATATTATATGTCTGCGCACTGAGTTATACTGCTGACAAGGGGGCGATTTTGTCTTGGAAGCGTTTAAAATTCCTAAGAAAGTTCCTCGTGTCCGCGGAGATGATGGACATCATACAATCACCATTCGGATGCCAGTACCTATTTTGGAGCAAATAGAAGCTCTTGCAAGCAAAAACGGGCGCTCCAGAAACCAAATCATTAACATGCTGCTTTCAGCAGCGCTTAAAAACGCCTCAGCCGAGGGGGATTCGTGATGAACAAAGACATCATAGACATCCGAACAGCGCGTATTGTAAAAGAAATCCCCCGCATCAGTGCCAAGCTTGCTGATGCAGAGGTGCGCTTGCTTGATGCGCAGATCGTACTCGTTAGTGCTTTGCAAGAGCTGGAAGAATTATATCTGTCACTGGACACCGAGGAGTCATAACCTCGGTGTTTCTATGTCCAGAGCTTCCAGCCGCTTGGCGAAGTCTATGCAAATTTCCTCTGCGGCTTCCATGCTCATGCCCTCGCTGTGGATTTTCAGCACAGAACGTCCGCTGGCGGGGGATATATGCACCCAGCCGCCGCTTGTGGGAAGACGGACACCTTGGACAAGTTCGGTTTCCTCTTTATCCAGTCCGGCGGCGAAGGCTTGCATGACAGCGGCGCGGTCGCCCTTGATGGCAAGCTCGCGCTGTGCGGTCTGAAACAAAGGTGCGCGTTGGCTGAGTTCGTGCAGACTTTCGCCACTTGCCGCCATGGTGCCGACCAAACGGCAGGCGGCAAACACACCGTCACGCAGATAGGGACGGCGGTAGTAGAGGTGCTCGGCTCCTTTATCTCGCCCGATGCGGAGAATATTGCCCCCAAAGCTTCCTGCAAGCAAGTCCAAGGCGATGGGAGCGGCATAGGGGACGGCGATGGATTTGGCTCCCGCCTCAAATTCCAGCATGACGAGGATGGCGAGGAGGTGTTCCGGCTCTAATGTGTGCCCCTCTTCGTCTTCGGCACGGAGGGTCATGCCGCCTCGGGCGGTCTCGAAGACGGGCACACCCCAGCTATGCGTGGCGAGGCGCACACCCATCTGCTCCAATGCGCGTTTGAGAGCGCGGTTTGCGCCGCTGCTTCCGTGGATATGAGCGGCGGAGGTGGGAGTCGTCCCCAAGTCTCCCCAAGTTGCGGCGGCGGAGATATAGGCTTCGATGGTGCCGCTGGCTGTTGTCATATCGCCGACTCGTGTGGGACTGCGCCTTTGCTCGCCGGAGCGGAGTGTGGATTCAATTCCCCGCTCTTCCTCTCGTGTGAGTTTGAGACCGCGTGAACCATAGACGCGCAAGGTGAGGGACTGATCAGACTGCCGCACAAAGACAGTGCGGTCTAAGCCGTAGAGATCCGCGGAGAAACTCGCGGCGGACTCAAAGGTACTGTCCAGCTCCAAGGCAAATCCTCCGGCGGCAGAGACACCGCAGGCAAGGGCACGGGCGGCAAGGCGGCTGCTTGGTTCGCCGGAAGAGCTAATCCCAACTCGTCCGGCGGTACCCAGTGCCGAGCCGATGGCGAAACAGGCTTCCGGCGTGAGCAATGTGGAAGCCTCGCCTCGCATTGTGCCGCCCCCGGAGAAGCGCAGTCCGGAGCGGGGCTGTCCGGTGACAAGATTTTCACTTGCCCGACTTCCGGCGGGCAATTCCTTACCCGGCCAGATGCGGACTTTTGGAGCGAGAACACTCCCCTCGCCCAAGATGGTGTCATCTCCCACAACGCTTCCCTCATGGAGGACTGCCCCTTGCCGAATGGCAACCCCGCGCCCGACGATGACACCGTCCAAGCGTGCGTCTCGCCCGATGGCGGCGCCATCCACCATGGAACGCATAACAGAGGCATCTGCCGCAATATGACTACCCCCGCCGATGATGGCGTGGGGACCGATGGTTGCGCCTGTTTCAAGCACCACATCTTTGCCCACATAGCAGGGACCAAGCACAGAGACTCCTGACGGAATGGGCGAATGCGTCCAAAGAGACTGCCCCCGCCGCGCTACGCCGAAGTCAAGGGTACAGTTTTCCTCCAGAACATCGATGCCGCATTGGAGATACGCTTCCGGACTGCCAATGTCACACCAATAGCCCTCAGCTTCCGTGGCATAGAGACGTTTGCCGTCGGCTAGGAGTTTGGGGAAGAGGTCTTTGGAGAAGTCAAAGCTCACACCCTCCGGTATTTCATCCAATACATTCGGCGAGAGGATGTATATTCCGGTGTTGATGCGGTTTGTAAAGACTTGATTCCAGGGCGGCTTTTCAATGAAGCGCTCCACCTTGCCGGTGTTGTCTGTCATAACGAGACCGTACTCCAAAGGCTCCGGATGCGCATAGAGGACGATGGTTACATCAGCACGGACGGTGTGATGGAAGCGGATGCATTCTGTGAGATCAAAGTCGCACACAGCGTCGCCGGAGAGGATGAGGACGGGCTCATCACCGATAAAATCTTTGCAAGCGGCAACACTCCCAGCGGTACCCAGAGGGCTGTCTTCGATCTGATGGATGAGCCGCATCCCAAAGCGGCTGCCGTCACCGAAATGGTCGGTGATGGTTTGTGGTAAAAAGCGCAGAGTGAGGCAGGCATCGTAGATATCGTGTTTTTTGAGCAAATCCAGCGTGTGTTCCAAAACCGGACGGTCGAATAGCCGCACCATGGGCTTGGGTGCGTTTAGGCTGATGGGTCGAAGCCGCGTCCCCTCGCCGCCGGCCATGATAATTGCTTTCATGCAGAAGCCTCCCTATTGTGGTGGGTTTTCTGCTAGTGTTGCCACAATGGGGCGGGATTAGACAAACCCTCGATGGAATATTCCATCGAGGGTTTTGTTGCAGGGTGCGGCGACTCGACGCGCCGCTGTTACAATTTTTAATGCAAATCTGTTTATGCGACATAAATTTGGTGATGCGGCGCGTCGGGGTCGCCGCGCCCTACAGGGTACATTCTGTTTTTGTAGGGGCAGACCTTGTGTCTGCCCTGTGCAGTCACACAGAAAAGCAGGGCAGACACAAGGTCTGCCCCTACGAAACGATATCTGAATTGCTTTTGTTACGCTTTCACATTCCTCGACAGTGCAACTACACAAGCCAGCGTGGCGATGCCGAACATGATAAGTTGCGGGACAAAATAGCCTAAACTAAACACGTCGCTGGTCATAAGCAGTTTACCCCAAGTGGCGGGGACAGCTCTGCCGATATAGGAGAAGACGCTGGGGAGCATATCGGCGGGCATCATGATGCCGGAGAGCATGACGGAGGGTAGGAAGAAAAGCTGTGCAATCATGGAGACCTTGGCATGATCTTTGATCCATACACCCAAGGCACTGCCGATGGCAAGAGAGCTTGCGATGAACATTGCAAGAGAGCCGAAATACAGGGGCAGATTTGCAGGGGGTGCCGCATCGAAAAGGAGGGGTGCGACGAAGAAAATGATCATGCTCATGATAAACAGGTGGATGAATGCAGAGATGAAGTGTGTAATCACGCCGACGGATAAGGGTATGCCATTGGCTTTGTACACATTTTTGATGTCAGTGCCGTAAATTTGCACCAGAGAGGGCGGAAGCCCTGTAAAAGCGCCCATGGATACGCCGAATATGGTCATGGATTGGATGATGGTATCTTGCATGTCGGGCATGATGGATGAAAGCACGCCGCCCATGACGGCGAACATGACCAGTGGGATGAGATAGAAAGAGATAAGTACATCTTGCTTGCGGAAATCTAGTTTCCATTGGAGTCCGGTTCCGTATATAAATGCGCTCATGCGTCTGTCCCCCTTGAAATATGAATAAAGTGTTGTTCCAGTGTGCCTTTGTCTACTTTGATATCGAGTACGGCAATGTTTCGCTCTCTGTATTGTGTGAGCAGGCTGAGCATGGTGTCGCTTACTTGATCTGTTTCAAAGCGGTCTTCGCCTTGTTCTGTTTTAACAATGATGGTACAGCGCCGTCCGACCTTTGCGATCAACTCTTCCGGTGTGCCGATAAAGGCGATCTCACCGTCTTTGAGAATGGCAACCCGGTCACACAAAGCCTCAACCTCTGCCATGTCGTGGCTGGCTAGGATGATGGTCTTGCCTGCGGCTTTTAAGCGGACGATTTCTTCATGGAGGGAAATTCTACCCTCTACATCGAGACCTGCGGTGGGTTCGTCTAGGAAGATGATGTCCGGGTCATTGAGCAGAGCCAGTGCCAGATGTAAGCGGCGTTTTTGTCCCGTTGACATGCCATCGTATTGCTTTTTGCCAAGTTTATCTACCCCAAGGGAATGGAGCATATTCTTGTCAACTGTGACCTTGTTCCACTTTGCGAATAGCTGCACAGCTTCCATGGCTTGCACCTGCCCGGGGAGTGAGCTGGATTGGAGCTGAATGCCGATTTTTCCATTGACTGCGATATGTCCGCTGCTGTAGCCGCGCAGTCCCTCGATGCATTCAAGGGTGGTTGTTTTTCCGGCGCCGTTTACGCCCAGTATGGCGAAAGTTTCGCCCTGTTTGACCTTAAAGTTTAAGCCTTTTAGGACATTGTTCGTTCCATAGCTTTTCTTCAAGTCTTTGACTTCAATTGCATAGTTCATTTCGTTTCCTCCATATATGGATTGTAGTTTATACTTGTGAAATAAGCGCCCAGGGCGGGTTCTAGAAATGTAAAGGCTTTGGCGTGTTTCTCTTCCCATTTTGGCTCATCTTTGCGAATGCGTTCGCCGAACTCTTGCAAGGCAGCAAGCAACTTTTTATCGCCGCCTGTGAACTGTTCGATGCCATCCCAAAACTCTTTTGCAAGTGCCGCACCTGCCTCGCTATTAGGCGGGACATGGTTTTCAAGCAAGCGAATCGCTTCATCCCAAATGCGGTTTTGCGCCTCGACCATGGCGTGTGCGCTTTCCTCGTCAAGCTGATGCGGGATCCGCTCAAGCATTTCTTCGTCAAAATGTTTGATCATCCAGTAAAATTCGTGACTCATTTGCAGGCATCCGATGATGTCGGCATATGTCCTGAAATTGACGATCTTCATTTGCAGCACTTCCGTTTTGAGGGTCTCGATTGCTTCAAGGGATTCTAATAAAGTTGCCATCTTCCCGCGAATCGCCTCTGCTTGGCTTGTGAGAGCCTGTGCCACTTGTTCCGGCGTATCTAAGGACAGCAGACGGTTTTTGATGTCGTCTAGAGAGAAGCCCAGAGATTTCATAGACAGGACTTGATATAACTGCACCGTATCTTTGTCGGTATACAGTCTGCGTCCGCCCTCGCTCTCGGCGGAGGGGGAGAGGATTCCCTCTTTGTCGTAGTATTGCAGGGTGCGGACAGTGGTTCCCATTTTCTTTGCAACCTCGCCCACTGTCATGTATCCCTCCGGTATGGCTCTGTGTTTTTCCATGTGTGTCACCTCCTGATAATCGAAGTATAACTCATGACGCTGGGTCACAAGCAAGACCTTTTTTCAAAAAATTTAAAAATTTTTGAAAAAGTATATTTGTCCACCATGGGACATAGGTATCCTAACAAGGGAGGATGATATGAATGAAGCGGTTTATCATAGTTTTTCTGGCTCTGATACTCCTTGCAGGAATGGCGTCTGCAATTGCGACAGGACCTGGATTTGGGACGATGGATGCCCTATTAGAGGAAGCCTATGGTTTTTCAGACGATGTACCTCGTGATTTCGGGACAGTGGTGGATTTGTCCATCTTCGAGGAAGGGCAGCCGGTCACGTCTGCGGCGCAGCTTAGCATTGATGTGCCTTTTGCGATTCTCATGGAGAAAGAAACCGGAACAGTGCTTTTTGAAAAGGAGGCGGATACCCCGACCCCGCCTGCCAGTGTGACCAAGGTGATGACCACACTACTTATCATGGAAGAGATTGAAGCGGGACGCATGGGACTAAACGACATGGTGACAACCAGCGCCCACGCCGCCTCCATGGGTGGTTCCCAGGTGTATCTGGAAGAGGGCGAGCAGATGTCTGTGCGGGATATGCTAAAGGGGATTGTCATTTCCTCCGCCAATGACAGCTCTGTTGCCATGGCAGAGCATATCGCGGGGACAGAGGAAGCCTTTGTGGCGCGCATGAACGAACGAGCTGCGGAGCTTGGGATGGCGAATACCACATTTATCAATAGCACAGGACTTCCGATGGATGATAGAGAAAACCTGACCACAGCGCGAGATGTTGCCCTGATGAGCCGTGCGCTCATTGCCCATGATTTGATCAAAGAGTTTTCCACCGTCTGGATGGATTCAGTACGAAACGGCGAGTTTGGGCTCAACAACACAAATCGGCTAATCTTTTACTATGATGGCGCAACAGGACTCAAAACCGGGTTCACCCAGTCCGCACTATATTGTCTGGCAGCAACAGCGGAGCGGGATGGGATGGAATTTATCGCTGTCGTATTGCGGGGCGAGACCAGTGACCAGCGATTTGAGGCGGCAAAGACGCTGCTGAGTTTTGGCTTTGCCAACTATACGCTGGTAGATATCCAGCCGGAGGAGATATTGAAGCCGCTCCGCGTGGAGCTTGGCGCGGTGGATTTTGTGCAACCGATTTTGGATGGACATAAGCGGCTTCTCATGGAAAAAAGTGCCGCATCGGGTGCGACACAGACAGTGGAAATGGTGGAACAGATCGCAGCACCTGTCACCGCTGGGCAAAAGTTGGGGATGCTCACGGTGTATGATGGAGAGACAGTGGTCGCAGAAATCCCCATTGTAGCAGGGGACGATGTGGAAAAGATTTCCATTGGGCAGGTATATGCAAAGTTTTTGAGACTCTTGTTTAATGGTGGGTTGTAGGTTTTTTGCAATGACACACAGGCTCCTTTTGTAAAGGAGCTACCACAGGCATCCTTTCCGCCATACCAATCGGTCTGCGGCTTCGCCTTGCCCTCTTGGGGTGTCAGTTATGTCAGCGAAGCTGACTGAGGGTTGTCTTTGTGCACGGATATGATTTATTTGCACAAAGCGAGAAATCCTCCGTCAGGCTTCGCCTGCCACCTCCTTTGGGAAAGGAGGCTTTTTTATTTCATCATATTCAGCGCAAATTTCCTTGCCTGCCCAATCACACTGTAAAAAATAAGAAAAAGGCTTGCCGTTGTTGTTGAGATATGGTAAAATTACGCCAAGAGAATTTGACCAGTGATACATCCTAAACTATTGAAAAAGGAGCATGGAGCCAATGGTGAAACTCATTATGGGACTCAAGGGATCCGGCAAGACAAAGCAACTGATAGAGCTTGTAAAAAAAGCTGTAGACGAAGAACGCGGAGATGTAGTATGTTTGGAGAAAACTCCGAAACTAACCTACGATATTCCGCACAAAGCGAGGCTGATTTCGACTGCCCAGTACGATTTTGGCTGTTATGACTTTTTGAAAGGCTTCATCAGCGGACTCAATGCCAGCAACTATGACGTATCTCACGTGTTCATCGCCGGCATACAAAAGATTGTTGACACAGAAAACATCGCTCAGTTGGAAGAATTTCTGGCGTGGTTAGAGCGTTTCTCTGAAAAAGAAACCATGAAGTTCACAGTCACCTATACTGCAGACCCTGATCTTGCCAGTGAGGAAATAAGCAAATATGTAGCTCGTGCGACCGGGTGCTAAGACTATAGATAGATAAACAAATCCCCCCGGAGAAGCCTCTGGGGGGATTTGTAAGCTAACTAGGAGACAGGAATGAGAGTAAAAAAGGCAGTAATACCGGCAGCGGGACTTGGTACTCGTATGCTGCCGGCAACAAAGACGATTCCGAAAGAAATGCTCCCGCTGTTGGATAAGCCCGTGATTCAATATATCATTGAAGAAGCGGTGGCATCGGGGATTGAGGATATCTTACTGATCACCAATCGTGCCAAAAGTGCCATGGACGATTATTTCGATTATCATCCGGAGCTGGAAGAACGGCTTGCCAGAGACGGGAAGACAAAAGAGCTTGAAATGATCCGCCGTCCGGCGGACATGGCGAATATTTTCTATGTGCGCCAGAAAGAGACCAAAGGTCTGGGACATGCCATTTGGCGGGCGAAAGACTTTGTAGGAGACGAGCCCTTTGCGGTATTACTGGGAGACGACATCATGCGGGCAGAGGTGCCTGTTACCAAACAGTTGATCGATGCCGCAGAGAAATATGGTGCCAGTTGTGTGGGGACCCAAGAGGTGGCAGACGATGCTGTAGGGAAATATTCGTCGCTACAGATTGAAGCCCTGGAAGAGACGATTTATCGCGTCACAGACATGAACGAGAAGCCCACGCCGGAAGAGAAGTTTTCAAACTTTGCAATCCTTGGGCGCTATGTGCTCTCGCCTGCAATTTTTGAAATTCTAGAAAACACGCAGCCCGGAAAAGGCGGAGAGATTCAACTGACAGACGGCTTGCGTGAATTGACCCAGTCCCACCCCATGGTGGCAAAAAACTTTGCCGGACGGCGGTATGACACGGGCAATCTGTGCGGGTTCTTAGAAGCAACCCTTGATTTTGCGCTGGATTATCCAGAGACGAGTGCCTTTCTGCGGGATTATATTCAGAACAAGAGGTGAGCTTGTGAGCAAGGATGCAAAGCCTGTGCCATATAAAGGACTTTATGAATGGATGCAGGGCATCGTTGTGGTACTCCTCGCTGTGCTCATGCTTCTTACCTTTGTGGGACAGATCACAGGAGTGCAGGGGTTTTCGATGATGCCCACACTCTTAGAGCGGGATCGGATGATTGTGCGCAGTATCTTTTACACGCCTGCTCGGGACGATCTTGTCGTGTTTGCGCGCAAGGGTTTTCAAGACGACCCTGCCATGGTCAAGCGCGTGATTGCCCTTGCGGGTGACGTGGTAGATATCGACACAGCAGCGGGCGTTGTCTATGTGAATGGGACACGCTTGTATGAGCCGTATACCATGGAGCTGACACATCGTTCGATGACGATGAGCTTTCCTTTTGTAGTCCCGCCGGGACATGTGTTTGTACTTGGAGACAATCGCCAAAATTCCACAGACAGCCGAGATCTTGTAATCGGTGCTGTGGACGAACGAGAGATTATCGGACAAGTTGTGGCAGTAATTTTGCCCTTTAGCCGTGCGCGGCTGTTCTCGTAGGGGCAGACCTTGTGTCTGCCCAGTAGGTTATAGGGCAGACACAAGGTCTGCCCCTACGAGAACATTTATATGCTAAGCGGGACGTTGCGCTTGCCGCCTCCTGCAACGGACAGTATTACATTAGTGAGGTGACCTGTGGATAAAAACGAAAAACCGGTTCGGTTTCAAGAACTCTTTAATTGGATGCAAAGCATTGTGGTGGTGGTGATATTCCTGCTTGGGGTTCTCACTTTCATCGGCACACCCTTGGGCGTACATGGATATTCGATGATGCCCACCTTAGATGCCAATGACCGAATGCTTGTGCGCAGCATCTTCTATGCGCCTGACCGGGGAGATGTTGTTGTGCTCTCGCGCAGGGATTTTGAAGACGGTACTGCATTGGTCAAACGCGTGGTCGCGCTGGAGGGTGATGTGGTAAACATTGACGCAGAAAGCGGACTTGTCTATGTGAACGACATGCCCCTGCACGAGCCGTATGTCAGTGAGCTGACACGCCGATTGGGAAGCGTGAGCTTTCCCTTTGCAGTGCCTGCGGGACATGTATTCGTGCTTGGAGACAATCGAAATCGCTCCATGGACAGCCGAGACATTGAGATCGGCGCTGTGGATGAGCGGGAGATCATTGGTCAAGTTGTGGCAGTGTTTCTCCCCTTGAATCGTGCACGGCTTTTGTATTAGAGGATTCTTTGTATGCGTAGGTCTTGGTGGATTTTACCTTTGTACTGTCTTTTAGCCGTCCTCCCTTTGGGGGCGGCTTTTTGGGTTTATGGTATGATCCCAACCTTTGCAGAGGTGATGCCGGGGGTATATGAATCCACAGGGCGAAACTTGATCTGGGTTCTGCCGATTTTGCATGTGTTCCTTGCAACAGGGCTTTATATCCTAACGCAAGACATGAGCAAACGAGTGGTTGTGCGCATGGAAGAAGCGGGACGGCGCACAGATATCGCCCAGGTATTGCCCTGGGTTCGGCTATTTGTACTCCTGTGGCTCACGGCGCTTTGTCTGGCGGTGATCTATGGATACTATATGCAAGAGACAGCAATGCCTTTGATCGGGCGAGTATCGGCGGTGATACCCGGTTTTGGCGTTTCAGCGTGGGCGCTGCATATTCCCCATGCGACTCATGAAAATGTGTTGGCGCTTCGGTTTTTGTATACGGAACGGAGCCAGCAGGTGTGGCTGCGGATACACAAGATTGGCGCTCGTGTGCTCTATGGAGCAGGGGCGCTTATGATGGGTGCGGGCTTTCTATTACAAGACTTGCAGGCAACGCTCCTTGCCTCTCTTGCATTGATATCTGCCTTGCTTGTCTTGTATCTGTATGCAAAACATTTATATGAAAGTCAATTTTATCGTTAAAGGAAGTGAAATACAATTTATTTTACTTGACACAATGCATCCGGCGATATAAAATATACTGTGAGATTTTGGCACTTTATATCAAAAGTGTTACTATTACAAGAGAAGAAACGGAGGTGTCGGGACACCATGAGCATCTACACGATCATAGTCGGACTGGTGGTGGCGGTGGTATTTGTCATTATCGGCTTTGTAGTTGGTATTGCATATAGAAAACGCGTCTCTGAACGTGAAATTTCCAGTGCAGAAGATGAAGCGAAGCGAATCATGAACGAATCCATTAAAAGCGCAGAAAACAAGAAGCGGGAAGCGCTCTTAGAAGCCAAGGAAGAGATCCACAGAAATCGCGTGGAATATGAGCGCGAAGTGAAAGACCGACGAAGCGAACTATCAAAACAGAGCGAACGTTTACAGCAGAAAGAAGAGAACTTAGATAAAAAGTCAGAAAATCTCGAACGCAAGGGCGAGACGCTGACAAAGCGGCTCTCAGAGCTGGAAGTGCAAGCAGAAGAGGTGGAAACCCTCAAAGGTAACCAACTGAAAAAGCTTGAGGAAATCTCAAACTACACGGCAGATGAGGCAAAAACGCATCTGATTAGCACCATGGAATCAGAGGTGACCCACGAACTGGCGGCAACCCTGAAGCACTTGGAGACCCAGTTCAAAGAAGACGCAGAGGACAAAGCGCGGGAGTACATCACCCAAGCAATCCAACGCTGTGCGGCAGACCATGTGTCTGAGGCGGCGGTTTCCGTTGTACCTCTTCCCAGTGACGAGATGAAAGGTCGGATCATCGGGCGTGAGGGTCGTAACATTCGGACGATTGAAACCCTGACCGGTGTTGACCTCATCATTGATGACACACCGGAAGCGATCACACTTTCAAGCTTTGACCCTGTCCGCCGTGAAGTGGCGCGGATTGCTCTGGAAAAACTTATTCTAGACGGCAGAATCCATCCGGCACGGATTGAAGAGACCATCGCAAAGGCGCAC
>Ga0123355_10007290_pt1 | contig 16542 bp, 23 predicted proteins | sample TergutEmb28metaG_3_FD_89872 | JGI IMG/M metagenome (GOLD analysis project Ga0123355, IMG submission 89872) | Embiratermes neotenicus P1 segment gut microbial communities from Petit-Saut dam, French Guiana - Emb289 P1 | ecosystem: Host-associated > Arthropoda: Insects > Digestive system > Gut ...
GCGCGACTGAGAATATGCCTTCCGGAAAAGCGCAGAAGCCCGGCGACGTGCAGATAGCGATGTCGGGTAAATCGATCGAAATCATCAACACCGACGCAGAAGGGCGCCTCGTTCTCGCTGATGGTCTCTTCTACGCGCGGCAACTCGGCTGCACGCATCTGGTTGATGCGGCCACACTCACCGGCGCGGTCGTGGTTGCGCTCGGATACAACAACGCAGGAATCTTCACCAATGACGACGACATGTTCGGCCGCTTCCACACTGCCAACGTGAAGGAGGGGGAAAAAATGTGGCGCATGCCGCTCGACGACGAATACAAAGAGCAGATTCGCTCGTCGATCGCCGACATCATGAACTCGGGTGGGCGCTGGGGCGGCGCAATCACTGCGGCAATGTTTCTCAAAGAATTTGTAGAAGACACTCCGTGGATTCACCTTGACATCGCCGGCACGGCTTGGATGGAAGATCAGAAACCGTGGATCGCGAAGGGCCCTTCCGGCATTGCTCTGCGCAGCCTGGTGGAGTTCGTGAAAAGCTTCGCCACTTGAATCGGAAATGCGCGAGTTGGTTCGGCCGTCAGAACGAGCATTTGCCGACATTCGCGAGAGAGTCGGTACGAACTCAACGGCTCGACGCGTATGGCTTGATCGAGAAGCCGCTCAAGCGTTGAGAGAAATCACAGCGGTTGTTATAATCGACAGCGTCCACACGCTTCCGATCGTCGTATTTCCAGTCGTTCGTCCCGCCAAAATCGGGTTGAAGCGGACAATCCTCGCAGGCCCAAGCAGCCGGTCTGGAAACGTGGCCAGGTAGCTCAGGTGGTAGAGCGCAGCCCTGAAAAGGCTGGCGTCGGCGGTTCAACTCCGTCCCTGGCCACCATCATTCCAGAGGACTTGTGAGCTTTTTCGTTTATGTCCGGCCCAAGATTCAGCCCAAGATACATCATTGAACTTTCTCCGTCAGCAAGTCCGCCTTATCCCCGAGGAGCAGTTCGAGGAACTTCCCCTGGGCTTCGAGCTTTGATTCTTGGTCCGACTGCACGTACAACTGCATCGTCGTCCTGACGTCTTCGTGAGGCAGAATACTCTGCACCGTTTTCGGATCGCATTTCAGCTTCACGAGGGCCGAAGCCAGTGAATGCCGAAAATGGTCGAGCTCCGAGAGTTTGAATCTCCAGTCTTTTTTCCTCGCGTCCGGATCCAAAGCATGCCCAGGGATCTTACCGATCCGTACTTTCTGCAATAGAGTCCGACGGGTGATGCCCAAAAACTCAGCTGCGGTGTTGGCGTCAACAAATCGCTCAAGGCTCTGGATTTGTATTGCGGCTGAAACCAACCTGGCTGACATAAACGACCTCCGAGAACTCACCACCAGAATTCGACGGTACCGCTGTCGTTGATTTTCGTGTTGGCTTAATTGGGCCTTTTGCAGGCCAATAAAAAACATTCGTTTCATAGTTGGCGAGGGGATAAGCGTAGGGAGGCGCTGTGAATCTCCGGAGCGGAGCGGAGCCGAAGGGCGCGGAAGCGAGCACGGGTACATCCAGGAAAAGAAAGGAGCTGATGTGTTCAGTGGGAGCCAAACCCACCGAGGTAAAAGTCAGAAGCCTCGTAGCTTGGATAGAGGGGGAGAGGGAAACCAAACTCTCGTCTATTGACAAAGCCATCTTCAGGATGGTGAGCGCCTTGCAGGCTCGCCTTACGGAATGCCTTGACGTTCTCCAACAAGCTCATTTCTTCTTTGCCATCAGGTTGCAGTTCGTCGGGATTCAGAAATCCCTTGACCAGCGTCCGCAAACTGTCCTCCGTAAGGACCGTGATGGCGGCGTCCACCATCAGGAAGAAATAGTCGCTACCCATCCGGCGAATGGCAGCACGGAGTTTTTCACGATCAATCTGCGATTGGGCCACGGCTTTCCTCAATTGTCTCACCGGCTATTATCATATTCACTGTCTGATAGAAGGATGGAAGACCGGGACTGGGCCCCCGCAAAAGATAGTCTGATTCCGCTCCATCCGCACTCTAAAGAGTCTGTATAAACATGCCTCGTCGCGGTCATCGCGTAGTGGCCCTCGGTTCCGGCACTGGAATCGACGTCCTGGTGTCTGCAAAACGTGTCGGGTCCGAATTCACGAATTCACGGCAGCAATCCCCGAAGCTGGGCGAAGGAGTTGAGAGCGCGAATTTGCGAGGCACCAGACCGCGCAACCGCGACAAGCCCATCAAATTAGCGAGACTCTGGTATTTGTACTTCCGTGTAGCTGCCTGGTATAGCGCAATTCACGGCAGCAGCGACCCGCTCGACATGAAGGCGCAGAACGGGCCATTGAGGGTTCCCCACCACGACGATCGCAATGGTGTGCTCTCGCAGATTCTGCTGATACCGGATGTTTTTGTCGGGAGTGACGAACACTTGAAATCCAGCGCTCTCGGCTACCTTCAGTAATTCGCCATTGGTCAGGGTATCCCATCCCCGCTCGTAAGCAGTTTCGACCTGATGTTCTCGCAGGAACGCACCCAGCGGAACGGGCGTACTCTGATCGAATAAAACCAGCATCAGCGGCGAACGGCAGAGAAGGGGGTCTCATCCAGGCTTCGAGCCGCAAACTCGATTACCGCCTTGATCTGTTCGCGGTCGAGCCCTTGAAACCATTCCATAATGTCTTCGATGTTGGCGCCGGCTTCGAGATTCTCGAAAATCACTGAGACGGGCATACGGGTGCCCTTCAGTACCCAGGCGCCGCTTACCTTCCCGGGCATGCTTTCCACCGCTGGGCATTGGGACCAATCAAGCGCCATCGTTTCTGTTCCTTCCTTTAAGTTTAGCTCAAAAGGCGGGAGTCTCGGGACATCTCGTCTGACGATCTTTGCCAACAATACTTCCGGGGGTAAAGCTGAGCATAAGCCACCTTCCAGCGCGACGAGCGATGCCCTCGGCCGGTTTAAATACTCGGTTTTGTGAAAGAACTCGGCCAGCCCTGCAGCTGGTGAATGCGTACGAAAACCCGACTCTAGCCCAAGATGCCAGCCCAAGATAAGGGCGTCTATCGCGACTTTTGAAAGACTTAAGCAGCCACCCAAGACCTGTTAGTGCGTTGGAAATACTGTTTAACGCCAGTCTGAAAGGGCTGGCGTCGGCGGTTCAACTCCGTCCCTGGCCACCATTAATTATCGACGCAACAAAGGAGTTACATGAAAAATAAAATTTAATAGTCACAGGCTTGTCACAGAGTGGTACTCTGCTTCCGGTCCTTTTTGGACCCGGAGCACAACAGATGACACGCCTTGAAAAGCTTCAAGAAGCTTCCCGCGACCGACACTCTGATGCCGATTTCCTGCAGAGTGTGGGGATCGAACCTGCCACCGTTACTCCCGCCACTGACAACGCTCACGTCTGGAATGCATTCCTCGCTAAGCAAAACCGCAGCAAACGACCAGAGGTTTATCCCATCGTTTTGCGCCACAAGAAAACCTGCAGAACACACAAAGGCCAGAATCCAAAATGTGAATGTCCCAAGTGGGCTCAGCCGAAAGGTGGCGGCCCTGAGTCTCGCTTTTCCCTCTACTGCTCCACCTGGACAATGGCGAACAAACGTGTCAAGGAATACTGTGATGCTCGCGATGAGGAGCGGGCTCGAAATGTCGAACGCAATTTGGAATGGGACGCCAATCATCATTACCAGCGTAAGCCGCTCGACGTGGGCTTCGAGGAATATTTGAAATTCATCAAGAGCGGCAAACGCCCACGCGGAGAGAATGAGAGTCCCGATCCATCCATCAAAAAGATCGAATCGATGCGCGACGACTTCTTCGAGTTTTTGCGCGACTACAATTCGACGCGCCAGGGCGATGATGTCATCGCTTACTTCCACCAGATCGACTTCAATTTGCTCCAGAACGAGTGGCGGCCCACTTGGGCTGAGCAAGGCCTGATCGAAGCCAGCACGATCAACAACTACGTCGGGCGTATCTGCCGAGTCTTGCACTTCGCGCAGCAGGAACACTGGATGATGGATACGCGCAAGATGATCACAGGCTCGAAGGGCAGGGCAATCTGTGAGTGCATTGCCCACAAACTGCCGCTGCGCGAAGACGTCGCCCACAACATCAAAATGCCCTTCAATGATCTGCCGGAGGACAACGGTGGCGACGCCGAGTGGCAAATGAAACTTCTCTATGCTGCTTGCCCCTTGCTGAACGATCGGTATCGTCCCCACGCTGGCGTGCGCCTGGAGAATTTCATTCGCGTGATGAGGTACTCTGGCGCTCGCATCATCGATGTGGCAAACATGGCGGTCCGTGCACTCGATGCGAAAGGCATCTGGACGTATCAACCCATCAAGACGAAATACACGACGGGTGTTTGGGTGAGCATTCAGTTGCCGCCGGACGTGGTGCGTCCGCTGCGCGAGATGCCGCGATTCCATCCTGCCTATTTTTTTCTGCAGCAAAAGAGTGGGAAATTTCCTACCGAGCAGAACGCGCCTGACCCGTGGCATGAGGATATTGCTGCGCTCTGGCCTCTGGTTCATAAGCGAGCTGGTCTTGAGGCATTCAGCGATTCGAAGGGGAATCACTGGGGAATCATCGATGCTTTCGCAAACAGGCGCATGGCGGTCAGCTCGCATAGCTTTCGCAACACGTTCGCGGTATGCAGCTACATGAAGGGCTTGACTTGGGCTCGCATCGCTGAATGCATGGGTGACACCGAAGCGATCGTGAAACGCCACTACAATCGTTACACTCGCGGCAAGATCAACGCGGTGGCTGCTGATGTCCAGGCAACATGGACGGAGGAACAGCGCCAGGAGCAGCGGATGCTGGAGACGGCGGTACAGAGTTTCGAGAGCCCCGCGGCCTTCCCCGCCGCGTAGTTCTAGGCTTGGTGTTGGTTCTCAGCTCCTCAAGAACCTCCTCGACCACGGACTGAGGGACCCAGAATCTTTTGCCGTCCCTCACCGTGCGAGGATGGAATTTGAACTTTCTCGACACGCGATTTTTGCTCCAGCCCAGCAGTGCCACGAGCTCCTTCGCTTGGTAGAGTTTTTCAATCATCTGCTAACCTCAGACACCTCGCGCCCCAGGTTTCAGTTTGCTTTTAGCTGACGGAGTGATCCTGAAGCGACCCCTAACTGCTCCAATACTTGCGAGGCCGTGCGCACGGGCTCAGTCTTGCGCTTCGGCAGCAGCCTCTCGACAGAGGCTAGGTGCTCAGCGATTTGCGTTCTGTACTCAGCCAGTTCTCGAACTACTTCTGGGATATTGAGAAATTTCTTTGCGTCGTCGAGTACCGATTCTGCGTAAATGACCTGTAGCCCATAGTTGAATTTCACCCCCTTGAAGAGCTGGACTAAATCTGGCAGTTTCTTCTTCGGCTTCGGTTGTCCTTTGGCAGCCTGACGCTTAGCGTGGTTTTGCTTGCGCAGCTTTGCCATCTCTGCTTTGGTCTTGATGGTTCGCTTGATGCCTTCCAATTGCCGCTCCTCCGGAAGACGTTTCACTTCCTCCACGGCTTCCTCGATTAAGTTGAAGGGGATCGCCACCGTTTCTTGCTGGATAGCCTCGACCGCAGCACGCTGCACGTTCTTGTCTTTCAGCTCCGACAGCGCCAGGACGGCGCGCTCTCCGATTTCTCCGGCTGTCGGTTTGCGGATGGATGCTGCGTTTAGCAATTCGCGGTCGGCGGCTTCGCCCATCTGCAAACATTCGCCAACAGTTGTCCGTGCCCAGTTCTCCTTCCCCAGCCAAGCCACAATGCAGTCAATCGAGCCGTGTTCATGCTGGTTATCTTTACGGGCAAATTTGGAATGTGCTGTCCGAGCTTCGGATAGCACCTCAACCCTGCACCACTCAGGATTCGCCCTTAGCAACTGCCGCGCTTTCATTACCGTATCGACGCGCGCAGCGAGTGACTGTTCTCCCTTCGCATTCTCGTCCGCCAGCGCGATGTACATCTGCTCATCGGTGTAGGGCTCGATCTGCACCGACACTTTCGCGTCTTTGCCCAGCACGCGCCTGGCTGCTTCCAATCGGTTGTGCCCGAAAGCCAGTTCGTATCCGGAATCGATTTCCCGCGCCACCCACTGCTCCCAAAAGGACGTGCGCTCCGCCGATTCCATGATCCGATTCACCGCTGCCTCCTCCAGCTCGCCTCGTTGAATGAATTTCTTGTAAGGGTTCGGTTTCAGTTCGTTCAACTTCACCTCGACTCGTCGTTTCATTCCTCTCCTCCTCGGGTGATTCTGTTTGGCTACTCGATCGGGCGAAACTGCGCTGGGTCGATAGCGCCATCTTCGGGCCTTTGACTGAATCGCACAATTCAGTCCTGAGGCCTTCAGCGGATGTTTTCAATCGTGACGCGCCCGGTATTCGCGTCATGCGTGGTGATTGTGGTCGGCGTGGCCGACAGGGCACGCGGAGTGCCTGTAGCATGGGCGATTGCCTTCTGGGCGGTGACAAAGGCCTCATCTCTTGTTGGTCCCTCGTTGGACAGATAGGCCACGCACAGCTCAAGCGCGGCGAGCATTCGCGGCACAGCGGCAGTCAATAAGTCTTTGCCTTTTGTGCCAGCTTCATCTGTTAGCGCCATTTTTTCCTCCCTAGTTAATGGACCCTTCTGCATCCTGCATTGGCACGGTTCGTTCGAACACAACGAAGCGCGGTGCTAAGCGCGGCGGGATAACGTTCGAGCGATTGTCATTAGTTACGAACCACTGGAAAGCGCATTGATGGTCATCGCCGTATTTGCTGCGAGCGATGCTGACGTTGATGACCTTTCCGGCACGGTGCGCTTGGCTAAGTTTGCAGGCGTCCTCGGGGCGCGTGTTGCGCAACACTTCCTTCAGCAACATTTTCAAGTCTTCGTTTACGGTGGATTTCATTTGCTTTGACCTCCCTTATTTGGTTCGAAGTGTGAGATACGTCACAACCGTCTGAGCGACTGTCTGAGCGGCATTTCGTCCTAAGTCCGCCCATGAAGGCAACGGCCTGTCACATCCTTCCTGACACCGCCCCACTGCTTGAAAAAGAAAGGCACGTTGCTCTTGGCACACTGCCAGTGAATCGAGTCAACCCATTCCGTCCGCATCGGGCGAGCTCCGGGGCCGGATTCGCCCCCTACTATCACCCAATGAATGCTCTCCAGAGGCAGATTATCGAGTGGACCAATAAGCGGTTCGCAAGAGAGGAAGCGAACGTGTGCCGGGACGGCGGCAAGGTCAGTAATGCGGCCAATCACGCGGGCATCCTCAACGCTCACGCCCATCCAAACGTTAGAAGGCCAAGGCAGTGCGGGCGCAAGCTCGCGGAGTCGCTCGCTGCGTTTCGTGAGCACTTGGAACGTGTGCTGCGGGCAGTCTTGCATGGTGGCGAAAACAGCCCGGATAAAGCTCTCAGGAACGTACTCCTGGAAAAGGTCGCTCATGGAATCGACGAAAATCAGCCGTGGCTTCTTCCAATGCCTCGGTGTGTCGATAAGGTCATGGTGCAGAGTAGGCAGGAATCCGTTGCTGTAGCGCTTAGAGCCCATGGCTTGCAAGCGCTTCGCCATGCGTTCCGCGTAGCAGTTCTTGCATCCCTGGCTTACCTTAAAGCAGCCCGTCACCGGGTTCCACGTCGTTTCCGTCCATTCGATACTTGATGTGCTCGCCATAGCTCTCCTAAAGGGGCCCGGCAATATCGTTTATTGCCGGGCCGCCTGCCGCAATTTTGATGACCTTAGAACGGCACGTCCGCATCGCTCACATCGACGCCGTGAGCATTCAAATACTGGGGTTCTTTCTGTTTGCTGATGCTGACGCGAAATCGCCGCAGTGCGGCACCTTGCGTTCGGACATCACGATCCTCGCCCTCAAATTCGACCTGCATCCAATGGCCAACGTGAGACGGCGAAATTTTTCTCTCGAGGTCGTAGGTCCCCAGGAACAAGAACCTGTTCCCAGCGGCATCCTCAAGCGTGTGCTGCACGGCTTCTTTGCCTTTTAGTGTGATTTTTTGGGCACCCAAGTACACCCCTTCGAGTGCTGGCGTTTCCTTCGTGAACTTCCAGAGCTGCGGCTCGCGTACTTCTTGCATCTCGCGCGAGCGGTTGTCCGTCTTCCGTATTTGCGGTGCTGTTCCTGTTGACACTTGGTTTCCTCCTTATGCGGCAAGCTGCCGCGAGTTCGAATTGCGCCAAACATCACCGATGCCACCTTCCGAGCACATTTCGAAATGCGCTGGATGGAAGAGCATCTGACCTTGCGATAACCTGACGACCAACTTCGGCCTGGGCGGGTCGAGGCCTCGGGCCGACACTAAAATCCCAGTGACACCGGTCCGCGTCTCGCCCGATATAGCGACCGATGTAATAGCCAGCATCCAGTTTCCATGGAAGAATGCGATTGAATCCGGCTTGTTTCCACAGCATCTCTTGCAAGTCTTTCCAGCGATAGTCGAACAGCCCTGGCCACGAAAGACCACAGTGTTGGTGAAGCCGCCCACCCGTCTCGCCGAACTGGTCCGCGCAGAAAAATTCCACGGGAGAGTGAACCTCCCGTTCGATCCAGCGAATCATTCGCTCAACGAAATGACGGACAAATTCTGAAGACGGTTGTGGCTGTTCGATCGGAAATCGCTCAACCCAAGGAAAGTTCGGCGTTCGGTATGTCAAAGTCACGAACCACTTCCAACCTCCAGCAGCAGTGCGACCTCCGAGTTGATCGATGAATGCTCCCATCCGATCTGCATAGCAGAGCCAGCACGCGCAGGGGGCATGATGCTTCCGCCTACGCAAGACACGACATGATCTGCAGCAGCAAAACGCTCGACGCATTCTCGTCCGTTTACAGACACGCGGAAGGAGCCTCTTGTCCGGATAAAGGACATTGAGACCAGCCCTCGGAGCCGACGCGAGCGTCATACCGTCGACCATCAATTTTTCGCGCATTTGTTCTGGCGTAACCTCTTGAGAAACAAACACAATCTCGGGTTTTCGCGCTCGATTCATGAACAGAATTTCGCCTGATTTTGGACACACTTAGTGGAATCAAGTATGGGGAGAACCTCGGGGCTTCGCCCCGAACCCCACCAAGGGGGTCTTGCCCCCTTGGATCCCCCGCGCCCTTTTCTCCGGTTGAAGAGGACCAAAGTGGCGGCGGCTGATGTTCGGTCAGCGCTTACGGTTTCTGGCAGCTTCAACCCCGATTCGGGAAATGGGCACAACCCGTGGATCGGATTTCAAAGTCTGCCGCTCGCGCCGTCACTTTGGTTTCTTGCAACTCCAGTTCAAAGGTGGGGAAACTGCGGTGGTGCGTGGTAAGCTAGTGGGTGTTTACTCTTTGCTTACCTGTACTCGCAGTTTCCTCACGAGCCAGGGCCGAGGTGTTGGTCGCACTTCGGTCTTGGCTCAATTCATTTATTCTTCCCTTTGGTGAAAGTCCTTCAAAAGTGGCTCGACCGTAGCTTCCAATTGAGCCGCTGCATCCCACAGCTTCTTCGCAATATCGGGTGCCGAGGCCTCCATCGCACTGTGCCTTAAGATCTGCGCTGCGTGATCCGCAGTCGCAATCCCGGCCTTCAGCAATTCGGTCGCGTCTGTCTTGCTGGACATGTGAACTGGAATACTGGAATAGGCTATGTGCGCGAGGGAAGTCAAATTCCGTAGAAATCCGTAATAATTCCTGCGAATTTTTACGGAATTCTACTGCGCTGAAAATGCAGAATTTAGGATAGATTTCCGTAACGAAAAAAAATTCCCGTAAGTTACGGAATTGATTTTTTACGGAATTGACTTTTTACGGGCGATCGCGTTGCGCCTCTCATCGTCAATGCGACTGCGCCACTTTCCGCTGGGATCGTTCCATGCGTCAACGTAATCCTTCGGACACCCCTCCTTTTGCCAGGGTATGGGCGTCTGGAGTCGGACTGCTATGGCCTCGGCGTACGCTTTTCCCCTGACGCGTGTGGCCACAACCGCCAGTATTATTCTTGTGCGGTGCTCGACAACAATATTTGCTGGACGTCTGCGCCTACGACTGCTCGGCGAGTTCGAGACATTCTTCTCTGTCCGTGACTGCAACTGAAGATTTCCTACAGGGTCTGGGTTTGCCAAGCACGCCTGGACGATTTCTAGAATGCAGGTTTCCAAATCACCCTCGGGGCATCTCGGACACTGTTGCCGCAGTTCCTTATCGAGTTGAGTACAGCGTCGTACCAAAGAATCTCGAAGCCGGCGATCTCGAAGCCGCCGCTCAGGCAATCGCGGGTAACGAGAAATAACTGCCTGTTTAATAACCTCGTCACGCTCTTGTTTGACTTTCTGTTCGGCCGCAGGAAGAGAGTGGCCTTGGGACTGCCAAAAACCGACCAATTGCTCTTCCAGACTGCGCTTCGTGCCTGCCTGTTCAATACGACCTTCTTTTCGACAGATCTCCTGAAGTACGCGTAGGAATCGCCCAATAACATGTTCAATGATGCAGCGTTTAAGTAATCCCTCAATGTCGATCAACCCACTGAGGTCGCTGAGGTCGGGGTCGCTGAGGTCGACAGAATCGGGCTCTGGGTACTTCGCACGCAGAGAAAACAGCCAGAGGAGAATACGCTCGCAGACCTGCAACGTCATTCTGGCGAAAGGATCAGAGGGATTACAAGACGGCTTAGAAGCGGACAAGTGCGCCACCTCCCACAGTGGACTCATCCCGGAAGAGAAGAAAGAAGTCGGAAGGCGGTTGGGATGCACCACCTTTTCGGGAGGCCTTTCCCTATCCGACTACTCAAGAGAATTACACAGATCAGCAATCGTCTGAAAAAGAAATTCTTACATGCGTAGGACGCCCCCTAGCTCGCGCACTCGCGCATATCTTTGCGTTTCTCCCTCTTTACTCCCTCAATTTCCCTTGGTAACTGCTCGCCAGTCCCCATTGAAATCACCTGATTGAGCCCGCCTTACCCCATCATCGTTAGGTTAGTGTTCGAGTCATGGCAGCACAGGTTCGGGTCTTTAATCCGTCGACTGCTCGTCCGCGAAAGAAGCTCACCTACGGCCAGGTCAAGAAGCGGCAGGATCGAGCTGCGGAGTTCCTCGATAGCGTTGCTGATGATCCCGACTTGTCTGACGAGATCGAAGGTCTGAGCGTTCGCCAGTACGCCGAGCGCAAGGGTTTCCAGATTACTGACAATTCAACTCCAAGAAGAAAGGAAAACTCCATGGTGAAAAGACAAGACCTTAACACGACCCTTCAGCAACTCAACGATGCGGCCTCGCAATTGACGACCGCTGCAAAGCGATTGGGCCGCGCGAATTCAAACCCAGGCAATGGGAATGGGAATGGGAATGGGAACGGGAAAGCGGCAAAACAGCAAACGTCTTCCGATCTAGATCGAGTCTTGAATCGGGTCGATACTATCGGTGACTTGCTTGCAGATGGCGATGCGGACGGCGCGCTGGATGCGGTAAATGACTTGCTGGACGATTACGACAATGACGATAACGATGACGACCAATGTTAATCGACAAATGTGCAGTGAAGCGCGCGAAGGTTTCCTGAAAGCAATCATCGCGTGGCGCCGTGAGCGGGAACAGTCTGAGGCTCGCCTTCGTAACGCCGAGCACTCGCTTGCCACAGCCCTCGCCGAATTACTCAACTGTGAGCGTCTGACGGAAACGTGCTGCAATAGTCACGACATTCGCATTGCCTGAATGGAGATTACCGATGACCAGGACTAGAACGAATTCAATCGCAACGGTTGCAAACAAGCAAGTCCGTCGCGCTGTACATGGCCGCCAGCATGGAAGAAAACGATGGACGTGTACAGACGATCCTCCGGTCAAAAAATTCTGCGCCTGTGCGCCAGGCGGTTTTTCTGGTGATGACGATGATGATGATGACGACGACGTTGATGACGACGACGTTGATGACGACTGGCAATTTCCTCTTTTATGAGGCGGGGGGACGCAGAGCAAGGATGTGCGATTCAGACGCCGCGCTGGGCTTGCGCCGAAACTTCCGCGGCTTGAACCGCTTCCAGTCGGTCTTTAGCGTGCTCAGCTCTCGCCCGTGATAATGCGCGGCCAACAGTTGGGCGCGTCCGAGCAATCCTCGAGATGACTCACTCTGAACCAAATCGCTTTGCAGCTTGGGCCGCGTTTCCAGAATTTCAAAGATCTTAAGGTTCCCGTGACTCCGCCTTACCTCTTGGTAAGCCTCGCCGTTTGTCAAGTGAGGCGCGACGATGCGGAGCTCCTGGAACAGCAGAGCGACAGTCTTGGCTCTTGCTTCGGAGCCAGCTACCGGGCTTGGGAATCGACTACCAGGGCGGATACGTGACCGTCGACGACGTTGAAATGCTTCGACAAGTTTCAAAGCGAATTCAAGTCTCCCCCGGAGATTGCTCAGGAAGTTTTCGCGCCGGAGGTTCTCAATCTGCTTGTAAAGCGGGTTACTTGACAAGCCAGCTAGATTGATTACGTCCAACGCTTCCTCTCGAAGACGGGAGCACTCTTGCTTATCGACGCCACCCTGAGCATTTAGCTCATCGACGCGCGCGAGCAGCCTTCGATGTTCGGCACGCCAATTCCGCATTTCCTTCAGCTTAGCAATAGTTCCTCCTCGACAAGGTCACGCGCCATCTGTTCAACATCAGCCGGCGTCTCGCTTCCTGCGACCTTTTCGTCAAGCGCGCTCCTGATTGCTGCCTCCAATTCACGCGCGCGACTGATGTCTTTGAAATCGATCTGTTTTTCCCCAAGCAACCGCCACAAATGTCCGCTCACGGCCTGAACACCGATCGATATTAGAAATCTTTTCGTCGCCGCGGTATCCTTTCGCACACGCTCCTGGCGCACTCGCTCTTGCTCTCGATCTTGTTCCTGTCGATACTCGTCTGCGACTAGCTTCCCAGCGCTGCGTGCAACCTCCCCCAGTTCCAAGAGAGTAGCATCCGGCGGCTGCTGGGCGATCGCCCGACGGGCTGCCTGCATCGCGCGGGTCTCCGACGCGGTCGGAGGAAAGAAATCTGAGAGGTTTCGAAGTTCGGATGGGAGTTCTTGTTTTGCTGCCTTAATCACGACCTCAATCTGCTGCTGGCGCTTCCATGGTTCGACGACGCTTTCAATCGCAGATGTGACCATTTCCTCCACAATCGCTCTTGGACGCTCGGGGCTTGATGTCTCCAGCGCTAGTTCGATCGCTCGCGGGATCTGTCTCTTGAATTCAGGAGGAACGTCAGCTGGAAGGTACTGGAGCCCGTATTGAATCCATGCGTCCAACCATTGCTGACGTTCTTCATCGGCTTCGCGCTGCCGTTCGAGCTCCTCCCGCCGCAAACGGGCGTCGTCGCTGGCTGCCCTGGCGCGTGCTGTTTCCTCGCTGGCCGTCGCCGCACGCTTGCGCTCAATCTCCTGATCCTCTTCATCAAGCCTCCGAAGGTCTCGCCTGAGCTTTCTCGCTTGCAATTCAAAGGTGAGCCCTTGCACGTCTGCGCGCTGAGACTCCAAGGGCGATGGTGCCATGGGACTCGGTTTTGATTGTTGGATGAGTACATCCAGGTCTTTTCGCCGGAGTCGATAGTGACCGCCCGGTGTGCGAGTGGCGGGAAGCTGCCCCGTTGCACAGAGGCGTCTGACTTCTCTGTCAGCGAGTCCTAGCTCATCGGCGGCTCGGCTCGCGGAAACGGAATCATTCCGATCCAAAATGGGGCGACTAGGGGCCGGTTTTGTTTTTTTGTCCGACTTTTGTCCGATTTTGGTTTTTGGGTTCATCTAGCGATTATGAACCCGAAATGCGATAGCCAATCACCGATATGAAGTGAATCGACAGAACTCGAAATTTTGAGTGAAATCGCCTGATTGCGTCAGTTGTGCGGTCCCTTCCATGGACCAGTGAGCCGAATCGGCCTTGTGTTGCTTAAACGGGCAAATAGAGGCGATTTTTCATGCCCGCTAGCGCACGTGCGGTTGAGATCAGTAGCCGTGCTCGCAGGATGTCATCGGGGATATGCTGAATGAGAGCTTCGGATGTCTCTCCATTGGCCAGTCCGGCGGCGTAGGCGATCTCAGCTAAGCTGTCCGCGCCATCCGTCTCGTATGCGGCCTTCTCAGGGTACCGTTGGTGATCCGCTGCATAAATACGCTGCCCCAATGCAAATGCGGTTGGCAACATGATGCGTGCAGAGTCAGTTTCTCCCATGCTGAGGTCCGATTTAATGATGGCAGTCATGAGTTGAAGCTTCAGGAGGTCATCTTTCATAGTGTTCAACGCCTCATTGCCACTGAGCATCCATTGCTCGGCTTGCGGCTTATCTTTTTCTGCAGGAGCGAGCAGCACCAGCGCAAGCGTTCGCAACGCCGGATCCGCGATTTGATTTGCGACTTTGAGAGCCTCATCAGGCTCGCCCTGTGCTAGTTGTGAAGCTCGAAAGACCGAGGCTCTGTCCACCGCGATCTGCATCCGTGCCGGCGAAGCGGTTCCGTCCATCGAGACTGCTCCTGCAACTCCAACAGGAGCATCCGCGTTGATTGTTGGTGCATGTCGCAGGCTCGAATACGAGGTGCGGAGTCTAGCCGCGAGTTGCGGAGCAGACTCAATTGCGAGGGGCATTAGGCGAAACAGCAAATATTCACGCTCAGAGTCGAACTCTGCGCTGCCCAAGGGCGTGGTGACCCTGAAATGATAGGTCGCGTGCGCTGGGGTACGCGGGTGCTCGATAGCATCGACCGCAGCCTGAACCTCCTTCTTTAATATCCCAGGATTGGCGACGGAGTGTGTGCGGAGTATGAACAGGACAAACTGGTTGTTCGTGCTTTTGAACCCAGGATCGCGGCGGAAGGCATGCAGGGCAGCAGCAAGGATTGTTTTCGTAGCCCGGGGGTTGTTTCGTGCGGCATCGATCGCGATCTGGCCCATATTCCGGTACGGATACTGGCCTGTTTTGCCCAGAAAAGTCGCCAAAGAAATCAGTTGGCGGATGTATTCTTCGCCTTTTGACTTCCAGATGACGGTCAACACGCTGGGATCGCTAAGGGCGCGAGGATCTTCCAACATTTCGCTGGGCTTGCCCCAATTTGAAGGTAAATCCTGCTTACGATAGAGCGTCAGCGCCTCATCCGGCGCGTTCAGGGCGAGAATACGGAGCGCATTCTTCTGCATAGCCGCCCGGAACTGGCCCATGGCGATGTTTTTTGTTAGAGCAAACGCTTCTTCAGCCCAAGTCCTAGCTGTGTTTGGATCAACTTGAGACGCGATTTCGGCAGCGTCCGTTAAGGAATCCACACGCTCGGATGCACTGAACGAACCGGACAACTTGACCGCCTGATTGAGCATTTGTAGAGCATAGTGCTGGTCGTTAAACGGGAGTTGCCCCGTGGCTAAAGTCGTCAGCACGAGCATGCAGGCCAATGTCATTGCACCTCGTTGACTGGGCATGGGACATTCTAGCTCCTCGTTGTCGTAACATCGCAATAGCACTCAGAATCCCCAGACCCCGGGTGCTTGGGTACTATAATGACCCTACGGTGAATCCGGTCTTCGGACCGTCATTTGCTGTGCTCCGGGGCTGCCTCTTTGCTGGGTGGCCCCACCGTTTTCTGGGAGAGGCCGTCACAGTTTGGTCACAGCGGAATGTTTCCGTGTGAGACGTCTGTGACTAGTGGGCCAGAAAACAAACGGCTTCGCCGCATCACGTTGATTCCACAAGGCCCTAGAGAGACCAACTCCGTCCCTGGCTGCCGACTCATTTAAATTGGGTGTGACTACTTTACGACGACGCGGAAGTTACTGCAAATGAACCACATGGCTAATTTTGAGTGCTCAGTGGGGCGATCAACGTGCCGGGCTACGAAAATAGCCCGGGGGTTCCGTCAGCGGGCGGCCTTCAATTTGTGTCGGGCTGAGTGCGCCAGCTCTATTCGCGACAATCTTTCCATACGCTCGAGAATCAACTTCAACTTGCGATATTCGCGGATGGCCGCTCGGTAGAGGGGTACGGTCTCGGGGTAAAGTTTTAGATTGACCGTCTTGTTCTTCACCTTATACGTGCACTCCCAATAGGGTCCGTGACGTTTGCCGGCATGGCGGTGACAGGGGCAGCGAGGGTTGCCACACTTCATCATCCGCTTCAACACAGTTCCCTTACAGAAATAGTCCAGATTCAGGACCTCGCGCTTGAGGGCGGCAAAGGGCTGGGCAGGGGAAGGCGTCATCGGTGCGGGAGTTATTTTCATGGTTCACCTCTGGGGATCTTAGAGATATAGTTATCCTACGGTATATATTACCGTAGCTAAATGCTGAGTTACGCTGCCCCTGCGTTGACTCCGTCGGTTCCTCCCCCTCTGCCGGTCTCGCCTCCCGGCTTCCCCGGCAAATCCGCAGCCGCCCCTGCCTCCGCCACCTCCTCGCTGGCTCAACAAGAGTTCGCTTCCTTGGAGGCTTGGCTCTCGGCTTCCTCCACCTTGCAACTGCCCCTGCACCAAGTCGAAAGACAGCAAGAGCAGAAAGGGTGGGAACTTCAGCGCTTGCTGCTCGAGGCCCACATCCAGCAGCGAGGCTGGGGCGATGTCGGCCCCGC